>CEPV01024251.1_pt1 | contig 37888 bp, 42 predicted proteins | sample 530451 | NCBI WGS metagenome assembly CEPV01 (sample SAMEA2620097, study PRJEB7988) | marine metagenome | isolation source: saline water (ENVO:00002010), including
TCGAAACGACTGTTTCTGTGTCCTTACCCGCCAGGTAACGCTTGGTCATCGGAGCGTCGAGGTGGGGCATCAATGACTCAGCAGTAGTCCAGGGGCTTGAACGAAAGGAGCGGTCTCCCGGACCCTTGCTCTGAAGCCGGGCCTGTATAATGCGCTCGCTCGAAATAGTGCGACAACCGGCGCCAGTCAGGCGGCGACCGTCCACCGGCAGGGGAAGTGCTGCGCCGGCAAAGCGTAGCGGTCTCATCGAGGCCGGTACCGGGATCTTATTCTGAGGAGTGTATATGGCAACCCACGAGTTATCCCCCGAGATTCAGAAAATTCAGGAAACTGTAGTCGGGATGTACTCGGAAAATCCCTGGCCGCTTAACCGCCGTACTGATGAAGAGATGGGCTGGCGCCTCAAGTGTCTCGGCATAGCGCCTGAAGACTACCAGGGGAAACGCGTATTTGATATGGGTTGCGGTACCGGGGAATACGCGCTTTGGTATGCAAAAAACGGAGCGGGCAGCGTTACCGGGATAGACCTTTCCGATGGTTCGCTCACTGTCGCCCGGAATCGCAAGGATGAGATGCAGGCAGATCACGTCGAGTTCAGGAAGTTGGATATCCTCAACTGCGATCTGCCGGATGATTATTTTGATTTCAGTTATTCGGTCGGTGTGTTACACCACACCGGCGACCCCTTGAGGGGGTTTCGTCATCTTGCGCGCGTGACCCGCCCGGGAGGTGTTGTGATTGTCAGTCTGTACAGCCAGTACAGCCGACGGGTCCTGCGCATCAAACAGCAGACCTGTCGGCTGCTGGGTGGAGACAACATCGACAAACGGGTGGAGTGGGGCGAGAGGCTGTTTGGCGGAACCATGCGTAAACTCGACAAACGTTACCACGGCCTCAACACCAAACAGATTGCCTACGATATTTTCGGTTTCCCGCACGAATCTTTGCACACCGCACAGGAGGTGCTGCGCTGGTTTGATGAGAACAACCTTGAGTACAAGGGTGCATTCGCACCGCTTCGGATTCGGGATTACTTTTATGCTTTCTCACTGCCGGAGTACGCTACTTTTCGTTCGACCTTCAGCGGTTTTCCGGTGATGCGTCTGGTTGCAGACGGCATGGATGGCGTGTCCAAGCGTCTATACGGTCAGCAGGAGGCGGTTCGCCAGTTTCCCCGGCCAGGCCCGCTTTCGCTCTGGCTGTCGCAGCTGATCTGGATTCCCTTCGGCCTGCGGTTCAACTGCTTCACCATGGCGGCGGTAAAACGCGGCTAGGGTGCGATTCAGGCGCTGCGCCGTTCACGGCGCAGCGCAAACACGACCCCGCCCAGCAAACCCTGTGACAGCGCCAGACCGTAAGCCATCCAGGCGAAAGCCAGTGCCTCGACACTCCCGACACCATAGAGGGAAAACAGGAACACAAACACGGTTTCACGAACGCCAATCGCATTGATCGAGACCGGCAGCATCATGATTAAGATGGCTACCGGGATCATCAGGAACATCGATTCGACCGGTACGCTGATACCGATCGCCTGGGCGAGCACCACAAAGTGCAACACCACGTTGACCTGAAGCAGCACAGAAAGCGCAAAGGCGCGTAATACAGCCGGTTTGGCATTGCGATAGGCCTGAAAAGAGCGAAGCACCTTGGCAAGGATTCCGGTAACCCGGCCGGCGATCCCGCGGCTTTTTGAGAAAAGTTCCTCCGCGTACGATGCAGGAATCTTCAGCATCAGCCAGGCACCTGCCGCAATGCTGCCAAGGCCGATTGCGACCCAGACCACGATATAAGGCACCTGGTTCATCACCCGCGGATCGAAAGCCAGCGCTGTCAGTGCAAAGCAAAGCAGCACAGTCACCCCGAGGAGGCGATCAACCAGTACCACGGTAACCGCATCCGATTTGGTGTTGCCAAGACGCCACGAGTCATACATCCGCACGACGTCACCGCCAACGGTCGATGGCAGAAAATTGTTGAAGAAAAGGGCAACCAGGAATGAGCGCACCAGAAAGAAAATCGGCGCATCGCCGCCCTGCACCCGAATCAGCGTTCGCCAGCGAAAAGCCGTAATCACGTAGCCGACAAAAAAAAGACTCAACGCCAGTACCAGCAAAAGCACATTGGCCGAGGTCATGACCCCGAAGACCGAGTCAAGCGGGATATCGCGCGTGATCCAGATGATCAGTGCGACCGACAGCGCCAGCTTGATCAGCAGGAAAAGTGTTTTTTTCTGCATGACGGCGCGCCGTGACCGGCACGGTCAGTCATGGTTGCGCTGGCCAATCGTTCGGGCCGGTACACCGCCGACAATCTCACCGGGGGCAACGGGCTTGACCACCACTGCGCCAGCGGCTGCGATGCTCCCTTCGCCGAGGATAGCGCCGTCGAGAATCGACACGTTGGCGCCGAGCCAGGCGCCGGAGCCGACGCTGCAGCCCTTGCTGGGGTGGATACCCTGCTGGGCAATCGGCAGGTCTGACCGGCCTGTCTGATAGTTGCCGCCGCCAACCAGATAACATCTTGGCCCCAGAACCGCATCCTCCCCGATCGACACCGGGCAGTGCTGTGCCGACTGTATGACGGTGTAGGCGCCGATCCCGGTGCGGTTTCCAACCGCAACGGTGCCTTCCTTGCAGGAGACCATGGTGTTGTTGGCGAGAATCACGTCGTCACCGATGCGAATGGCTGTTGCTTCCGTCGAGTTTCGGGCATCAAGCAGCACCCCTTCGCTGAGCACCGCATTGTCGCCGATGCTGATTTTTCCCGGATGTCGAAGAATCATATTCGCGCCGAACATCACACCCGGGCCGCACCGGTGAAAAAGTTTTGGCCAGAAAATCTTTCTCATCATGAGGCCGAAGGCCCCGGGGATAGGGGCCAGCCACGAACACCATTCAAAGTACAGCGTGGTTGTGATGCTGCGCGACCCGACCATCACGTCCTGGTAGCGGCGCAGTCCGGAAGCATTCCGGGTCACCGCCTGCTGGGTCTTGAGAGAAGACGTGGACAAGAGTCTTGCGCCGCTGCCGAGCAAAAACGTTTTGGGCTGACCGGTCAGCCGACGGCAGGAATCTCCACTTTGGGCCGCAGACGCTGATGGGGCGGCTGGGCACTTTGCGCCGGCCGCGAAACCGCCGCTGCCTTCCGGGGAGCTGGTGCAGGAGTGGGCGTTGCTGTCGGGCGTTCCGGCGCCTTGGTGCCGGCGTGATCCGGGACTGGCGCCCGATCTGGGTGATTCGCGGGCGTGGCGGTGGACGCTTCTTTTCTGGGTTTGGATGAGCGTTCGCGCCGGCGCGGCTTTTCTGTTTTACGGGAGTCGGTTTGGGTGTCAGGAAGCGGCGCCTCCAGCATCCCCTCCGAGATCTCCCCCCGGCTCAGTGAATGACCGATGAACTGTTCGATATCCATCAGCGAGAACGCATGATCCTCGCAGGCGAAACTGATCGCGTGGCCGCTGGCCCCGGCGCGCGCAGTCCGGCCGATCCGGTGTACATAATCCTCCGGGTCCTGCGGCAGGTCGTAATTGAAAACATGACTGACGCTCGGAATATGCAGGCCCCGTGCCGCAACATCCGTCGCGACGAGTATCCGGCGCTTGCCCTCTTTAAATCCTTTAAGGAGCTGTTCGCGTTTTTTCTGCGGCACGTCTCCGGAAAGCACACCGGTGGAGTGCCCCTGCTGCTTCAGAAGGCGCCCGAGCCGGTCGCAGGTCACCCGCATATTGGCAAAGACCAGCACCCGGTCGCCGCCGGTCTGGCGCATCAGACCAAGCAGCAGCGGCAGCTTTTCACTGTTGGCAGGGTAATAGACGTCTTCCAGCAGCCGGTCTGCGACCACCGTTTCCGAATTGATCTTGATCTCTTCAGGGTTATTCATATGCTCATAACCGAGCTCGTGAACACGGTGAGAGAGCGTGGCGGAGAACAGCAGGTTGAGACGCTCCTTAGGGGGCGGCATTCTTCTCAGGATGTAGCGGATATCCTTGATGAAGCCCAGATCGAACATGCGGTCCGCTTCGTCCAGCACCACGACCTGTACGGCTTTGAGGTCAAAGATCTGCTGCTTGTAGTAATCAATCAGGCGCCCTGGTGTGCCAATCAGCACGTCGACGCCGCCGGCCAGGCTCTCACGCTGTTCGTGGTAACCGGTACCCCCGTAGACCAGACCCAGTTTCAGATCGGTAGCCTTGCCAAGGATCTGGGCATCGCGGTGAATCTGGATGGCAAGTTCCCGGGTCGGCGCCAGCACGACAGCGCGCGGGCTCACCGCACCCACGGTTTCGGGTCGCGGATGGGTCAGAAGATGATTGAAGATCGCGAGCAAAAATGCAGCGGTTTTGCCGGTGCCGGTCTGGGCCTGACCGGCAACGTCTTTGCCGGCGAGTGCCGGGGGCAGAGACTGTGCCTGGATTTTCGTGCAGTATTCGAATCCGGCGTCGGCGACCCCGGTGAGCAACTGCGGCTCCAGGGAAAAATCGGTAAATCGGGTTTCGGTCAGGTAACTGATATCTTCCATATGGTTCTTATTGATGGGTTACGGGCATCGTTGACGAATGCCGGCGGTCAGGAATCTGCGCTCAGCGCGCTTTCGGTATTTATGGTCACGCATTCGCTGTTGATCTGACAGACCCGGGTCGGCCGGTATCATCAAACTGTCAGAAACGCCGGGAAAACGGGTTCTTGATTCCTGATGCGAAAATCTGGTAAAACTAACGGATCGTTTAGAGGTGTTGTGCCGTTCACGGAAGGGTGCGGTACAATCTCCCCCAAGCGGAAAGCGGGACAAGCAGTATATCACACCCCCCGAGCGCCGCGTTCCATGCCTTTTTACTTTTCTTCTGGCGCATTGGCGATAGGGCAACAGAAGAAAAATGGATTTTAAGAAGAGATGTCCGATAACATTATTCACGTCAGCGATGATTCTTTTGAGCAGGAAGTCCTGCAGTCAGAAAAGCCCGTGCTGATTGACTACTGGGCCGAGTGGTGTGGTCCGTGCAAGATGATCGCGCCGGTTCTCGACGAGGTGGCAAACGAATATGCCGACAAGATCCGCGTCGCCAAACTGAACATCGATGAAAACCCGGCAACACCGCCTAAGTACAACGTCCGAAGTATCCCTACGTTGCTACTTTTCAAGGATGGCGAGGTGCAGGCACAACAAGTCGGCGCCGTATCCAAAGCCCAGTTGACCGCTTTCCTGGATGAGAATATCTAAGATCCTATTTCGCTCACGCAAATCTGCACGGGAGGCAGCAGGTGCCGGCACGGAACGGGCACCGGCCAACCCCGTGATAACAACCTTAACCCAGGGCCGCCTGCCCACCCCACCACACCGCTAGATTTCATCAACCCCCAACCCTGCATGCCGTAAGACCCCAAGGTCGCGCGGCCAGACGGGTGTCCATTCCTACCCTTTACCGAGGCCTGTACCGTCATGTCCCTGAGCCTTTCAGAATTAAAAGAGAAAACCCCTACCGAACTTGCTGAGGTCGCCCGATCGCTCAAGTTGGACAATGTCACCCGCCTGCGCAAGCAGGATCAGATCTTCGCGATCCTCAAGTCCCAGGCAAAGCGCGGCGAGAAGATCAAGGGAGAAGGGATCGTCGAAATCCTGCAGGACGGCTTTGGCTTCCTGCGCTCGGCGAGCAGTTCTTATCTCGCCGGCCCCGATGATGTTTACGTATCACCCAGTCAGATCCGCCGCTTCGGACTGAGGACCGGTGACACGGTTGCGGGCCTGGTGCGTCCGCCGAAGGACTCCGAGCGTTACTTCGCGCTGCTGAAAGTTGAAACCATCAACTACCAGCCCCCCGAAGAAGCCAAGAAGAAAATTCTCTTTGAAAACCTCACCCCTTTGCACCCGGATGAGCGTATCCGGCTTGAGCAGGGCAATGGTTCTTCCGAGGACCTGACCGGACGGACCATCGACATCGTTGCGCCGATCGGCAAGGGCCAGCGCGGCCTGCTGGTCTCTGCGCCGAAGACCGGGAAGACCGTGATGCTGCAGCAGATCGCCCACGCGGTCACCGCGTCCGAGCCCGAATGCGCATTGATCGTTCTGCTGATTGACGAGCGCCCGGAAGAGGTCACGGAAATGAAGCGCACCGTACGCGGTGAAGTCGTTTCCTCGACTTTCGACGAGCCGGCAAGCCGCCATGTGCAGGTGGCCGAGATGGTGATCGAGAAGGCCAAACGTCTGGTCGAGCACAAGAAAAACGTGGTGATCCTGCTGGATTCCATCACCCGTCTGGCGCGTGCCTACAACACGGTGCAGCCCGCATCAGGCAAGGTGCTGACCGGTGGCGTCGATGCCAACGCCCTGCAAAAGCCCAAGCGCTTCTTCGGCGCCGCGCGCAACATCGAGGAGGGCGGCAGCCTTACGATTCTGGCGACGGCCCTGATTGATACCGGCTCGAAGATGGACGAGGTGATCTACGAGGAGTTCAAGGGCACCGGCAACATGGAGATACACCTGGATCGGCGGATCGCGGAAAAACGGGTATATCCCTCTATCGTGATCAGCCGCTCCGGAACCCGGCGCGAGGAACTGCTGACCGATCCCGCCGAATTGCAGAAAATCTGGCTGCTGCGAAAACTTTTGCACCCGATGGACGACATCGAAGCGGTCGAATTCATGCTGGACAAACTGCGGGCAACCAAGAGCAACGCCGAATTCTTTAAGTCAATGAACCGCTAGGCGCGAACTTGCGGCCCGGGACCGTTTCGCCTATGATCCGGTCCCCCTGCGGGCGGCGCATGCTGCAAAGTGAGACCGATTCCACTGTTTTGTTATGAAGTCAGAAATTCATCCATCATACGAGATCATCAAGGTGGTCTGTGCCTGCGGTAACAGTTTTGAGACCCGCTCCACGCTGGGCCAGGAACTGCACGTTGAAATCTGCTCGGCCTGCCATCCCTTCTACACAGGGCAGCAGAAGATCGTCGATACCGCCGGGCGCGTTGGCAAGTTTCAGAAAAAGTACGGCCGTTCGGCCTGACCTCCAGCCCGCCAGGGCAGCCTGGCACGCCACCGTCTTTGAACGCCATGCCTGCGGGGCACGGGTCCTGCTGTGGTGTCTTTTCCTTTTTCTCAGTGCGCAAGCCGCCGCCGATGTCGAATGGCGCCGCGGCGAGGTGGCGAAGTTCATCGACGGGGATACCCTGGTTCTGCATTCCGGTGAGACCATTCGCCTGGTCGGCATCAACACGCCCGAGATGGCAACAGATGACCGGCCCGCCGAGCCCCTGGCGCTTGAGGCACGCGATGCCCTCGCGGCGCAGCTCGCTGACGGGCAGGTGCTGATCGAAGATGCGCCGCAGCCGCGTGACCGGTATGGCCGGACCCTGGCATACCTCTTTCGCACCGACGGGGCCAGCGTACAGGAAGCATTGCTGGGCAAAGGGCTGGCGAGCGCGGTTGTCATTTTGCCCAATGACCGCTATCTCGATCGTTTTATCCGGGCCGAGCAGGCGGCGCACCGCGCAGAACGCGGTATCTGGGCACTGCCCTACTATGCGCCGGCGCCGGCGGGTGAGATCCGCGGCGGTTACCAGTTTGTGAGGGCCCGGCTTTCGCGTATCGAGATGGGAAAAAAATGGTTTGCTTTTTCGGTCGAAAAGGACCTTGTGATTCTCGTGCGCCGCAGCGAATGGGAAGCCGGATTTGCCTATCCACCCGGCGCTCTCGATCAGGCAACCATAGCAGTGCGTGGGTGGTTCTCGAAAAAGAAAGCCCGCGTGACCCTGGTGATCAATCATCCTTTTATGCTCGAGCGTTGCGGTATCGATCCGCAGCGTCTGTGCTCCGGTGATTGACATACCCCTGACCCGCATCAGGTGTCTGGGGGTAGGGGTTGAGCGGGCACAACCCCTTTTCACCGGCAAGCGGGTAGACTCGAGACCGTGAAGCGTCGACGGATAAATCGGACGATGTCGTGGCTGGCCGCTTTGGTACTGGCGCTTCAGCCTTTGTCAGGACTGTTTGCCATGAGCGGCGCGGGTGCGCCTTCTGTGCAGTGGCTGACGGTCTGTACCCTGCAGGGGACGCACCAGATCCAAGTGGTGCTGCCAGGCGCAGGCGGTGCGCCGGTCTCCTCCGAGGTCCCGGGCTGGGCCTGCCCGGACTGTGTCCCGACACCCCCGGTCGGCGCCCTCTTTGCTTCTACCACGACCTTTGTGCCGCTATCGTCTCCGGGCTCTGTTGGCTGCCCCTTAGCGGCATCTTTGCATCCGATTGCTGCGCCAGGGCCTGCACTCCCGCCACGGGCACCGCCCCCCGCGGCGGACCTCAGCTCGTAGCCGCAATCCCCAAAGGGGGCAATGCGCCGGCGCCGGCTGCGGGACAGGCGGCAATGGCCGGAACAGCATTCCGAGAGCAACATGACAAAAACACTTTCTTTTCTTCTCGCCATGGTGATCTGCATGGCTGGCGCGGCGGCATGGGCCGCTACGCTTGAGGTCCAGGCACCGATGGTCCGGATGGTGCCGCCGGGCCAGAGCGTGAGCGCCGCCTTTATGGTTTTGCACAATCATGGTATGAGCGAGCGGTCTTTGGTGGCGGCGCACTCCGATGTGGCTGATGCGGTTGAACTGCACAACCACATCATGGAAGACGGCATGATGAAAATGCGCCGGCTAGACGCCATCGCCATACCGGGACACGGTCAGGCAGTACTGCAGCCCGGCGGCTTTCACATCATGCTGATCGGCTTGAGCCGCAGCCTTGAGATGGGTGAGCAGGTGCTCATTGAGCTGGAGTTTGCCGATGGCGAACGTCTGGCAGTCGACGCCGTCGTTCAGATGGCGGGAGTCGGACAAGACCACAGCGATCACAGCAGTCACGGCGACTGATCAAAGACAGGGAATCCGACACGCTGCAATTTTTCCGGCAGGAGAATAGATGATGGTGAAAAAATCCTGGCACGTGCCCGCGATTGCACTGACAGCTGCCACCGCGATTGGCCTTGGCGCCGGCTTGTGGTGGCACGAGCACAGCGTGCAATCGGCGAATCCCTACGAACACCTCGGAGGAGATTTCACGCTCACCTCGGCAAAGGGCCCGGTGTCACTGAGCGACTACCGGGGCAGGGTGGTGATGCTGTTCTTTGGCTACACCACCTGTCCTGATGTCTGTCCCATGGATCTTGCCAAGATCAGTGCCGTGATCAGCCAGCTGCCAGAAAGGGAGGCACAGCAGGTTGCCGGGCTCTTTGTCAGTGTCGATAGCGAGCGGGATACGCCCCAGCGCGCTGCTGAGTACGCCGCGTTCTTTCACCCGCAGATCACCGGCGTCAGCGGATCAGCCGAGGCGGTAGATGCCGTCGCCAGGCAGTACTATGTGCTGCACCAGAAAGTCGAAGATGCAGGCTCGGCGCTGGGTTATACCATCGACCACTCTGCCACCACCTACCTGATCGGTCCCGGGGGCAAGGTCCGGCAACTGCTACCGCACGATGCGAGTGTTGAAGAGATGGCCGAAGCAGTAGACGCGGTGCTTGCCGGATAAGGATACTGCGACAGTGCGCCTGGAACAGCAGGTCCAGCAGGTGGCCAACGCCCTTGATGCGGCGGGCCTGTACTTTGGTCATGGCACGGACAACGCCTTTGACGAGGCCGCCTGGCTGGTGCTTGAAGCCTGTGAATTGGACCCCAGTGGCGATAATGTCCCCTGGGACCAGGTGTTGACCACTGAGCAGCAGGCATCAGTCAGTGAACTGCTCGAACGGCGGATCGAGACCGGCGAGCCGCTTGCCTACCTGGTGAACCGGGCGTGGTTTGCCGGTTACGATTTCTTCGTCGACCACCGCGCCATCGTGCCGCGTTCACATATCGGTGAATGGATTCCGGATCGTTTTTCTCCCTGGCGGACCGAGCGCCCGGCCGCCTCTATCCTCGATCTTTGCACCGGCAGTGGCTGTATCGCGGTGGCGCTCGCCCTGGCATTTCCCGAGGCGCGCGTTGATGCAAGTGATATCAGTCCCTGCGCTCTTGAAGTCGCCGAAGTCAATGTCGCGCGTTATCAAGTGCAGGACCGGGTACGCCTGCTGCAGGGTGATCTTTTTGAAGGCCTAGGTGAGGCACGCTATGATCTTGTTGTGTGCAATCCACCTTATGTCAGCGATGAGATCATGGGCGCGCTGCCGGATGAATACCAGCATGAACCGGCGCTCGCTTTTGCGGGTGGCAGCAACGGGTTGGACTGTATCAACCGGTTGCTGAATCAGGCAGGGGATCACCTGACGGATGACGGCCTGCTGGTGGTCGAGGCGGGCAGTGCCCGGGAAGCGCTGGAAGCGACGTGGCCGGGTACGCCCTTTACCTGGCTGATGTCCGCAAACGGTGAGGCCGTGGTATTTGCACTTGAGGCTGGGGAACTGGCCTCATCGACTCACCCGCCGACATGACCGATCCCCGATATGCTGATCAGATTTCAATCATCTCAAAGTCTGCTTTGGTGGCGTCGCAGTCCAGGCACTGCCAGCCGTTGGGAATGTCTTTCCAGCGGGTGCCCGGGGCAATGCCTTCGTCGGGAAGCCCCTCGGCTTCCTGGTAGACAAAACCACAGATAATGCACATGAGGGTTCGATTGGCCATCACAGAATCTATGGGAACAGGATATCAGGCACGCGATTCTAGCCCAGGGTTCCCGGCATGCGTGCCCGGCCGCTGAGCGACTTTCCATTCGCCAAACTTGAGACACGGAGTATTCCATGAGCAACGACGACCATCTTTTTGCAAGTGCCTGCGCGGTCATACCGGGCGGGGTGAACTCCCCGGTGCGTGCCTTCAAGTCCGTGGGCGGGACCCCGGTATTTATCGATCATGCAAAGGGGCCGTTTCTGTACGGGGCGAACGGCCAGCGTTACATCGACTACGTGGGCTCCTGGGGGCCGATGATTCTGGGTCACGCCGACCCCGATGTCGTCGAGGCAGTGCAATCCGCTGCTGCGCAGGGTCTGAGTTACGGTGCGCCAACGGCGCTCGAGACGGAACTGGCGCAGGCCGTGTCTGCCGCGGTGCCGTCCATCGAACAGGTGCGGATGGTGAATTCCGGCACCGAAGCGACCATGAGCGCGATCCGCCTCGCCCGCGGTTGTACCGGCCGCGACACGCTGATCAAGTTTGAAGGCTGCTATCACGGGCATGCCGACAGCCTGCTGGTCAAGGCGGGATCCGGCGCGCTCACGCTCGGCATCCCGACCTCGCCCGGTGTTCCGAAGGACGCAGCCCGTCATACCCTGACGCTGGAGTTCAACAATATCGACCAGGTCGAGGCGGTTTTTGCCAAGTCGGGCCAGGATATTGCGGCAGTCATCGTCGAGCCGGTAACCGGAAACATGAACTGCATTGCGCCCGCCCCGGGCTTTCTCGAGGCCCTGCGTGCGGCCTGCGACCGAAGCGGCGCGGTGCTGATTTTCGACGAGGTGATGACCGGTTTTCGCGTGGGGCTGGGGGGTGCCCAGGAGCTGTACGGCATCCGCCCCGACCTTACGACGCTCGGTAAGGTGCTCGGCGGCGGATTGCCGGTGGGCGCCTTTGGCGGCAGCGCCGAGATCATGGCGCATCTTGCGCCGCTCGGGTCGGTGTATCAGGCGGGTACCCTGTCAGGCAACCCCTTGGCCATGACAGCCGGAATTGCGACATTGAAGAAAGTTGCGGCAGCGGGATTTTTTGAGACGCTGACCGAAAGCACACAGGCACTGGTTGCCGGCTTTGCCCGTGCAGCGGCGGGCGCGGGTGTGCCTCTGGCAACAGAATCGGTCGGCGGCATGTTCGGCCTCTTTTTTACCGACAACGACCGCGTCAGCTCATTCGCCGAAGTCATGGCATGCGACAGCGCACGTTTTTCGAGATTCTTCCATGGCATGCTGGAGCGGGGTGTGTATCTTGCCCCTTCGGCTTTTGAAGCAGGCTTTGTATCCGTCACCCACGCCGATGCCGAGATCAATGAGACGCTCGCTGCCGCGGCCGAGGTGTTCGGTGAGCTCAGCCGAGAAAGTTGATCGAGAGCGGGTAGTGCGCCGGAAGGTTGACCGAGGTGCGCCAGCCGTTTCGCAGCAGCACCACGACGTGGAACACCATAATGATCCCGAGCAGTACAAAGCCGACAAAGAAGAACACCAGGATCAGTGCGCTGATGTAAAAGATGCTGATCGTGAGCGCGAAGTTCAGTGCGGCCCGTCCGTTCGCGTCCAGCCAGTGGGCCTGCCGCCGCCATAGCAGCCACATGATCCATGGCCCCAGCAGGTGACCCAGGGGGACACCTGCGTACGCCGAAAGTCCTGACAGATGCAGCACGACTACCCGCCAGTCGGGTGAAGCATGAGGCAGCTCAGGCAACCCGGGTGTTGTGGGTAGCGACCGCGCGAGACCGATGATGCCGGTCATCGCCGCCAGTGACGCGAACGCCAGAGCCAGGATAACGGCGGAAAAGGATGCCACCGGCAGATCCGGTATGGGCAGCAGCACGGCAGCGAGGCCCGCAGCCGCGAGCACAGCGAGCCCCGCACCCAGCGCCAGAAAGCTGATGCAGATGAACTTCAGCATGACACCGGCGAGCGTCTGGCACTCACAGGTATAACGAGAAGCGTTGTGTCTCAGGCCGCCCCCCGGCAGCCAGTCGACGGCAGATCAATCGAGGGGTGAAACGTCTTCCGCGGCGGGACCCTTGTCACGGGTCGTCAGAGTAAATTCAACACGCTGTCCTTCATTCAGCGTTTTGAATCCTTCTCCTCGGATTTCACGGTAGTGAACGAATACATCGTCTCCACCTTCCTGCTCAATAAAGCCGAAGCCTTTTCTTTCATTGAACCACTTTACGGTTCCGGTATGTCGTTCCGACATGAACTCCTCCACTAGAGTGACTACACACAATCCGGGGGTATAGGTCCTCAGGCCATCTACCCCCAATGCGCATTGTATCCGTGTTGCGGTCCGGTGCAATACCCTAAAATTCTGCGACCCCGTTGTTTTGGCATAGCTGTCGTAGGGTAAAAGGCGCTTCCCGGTCGAACCAGTCTTCAATGAGACGGAAAGAGATGGAAATGGACGGCGGCGGCACAAACAGGCCCTGATCAATACGCGTCACGATTTCTTCACGGTCGAGCCACAATGCGTCGTCCAGTTCGCGGTCATTCAGGCTGATGTGATCGCTGCCCGCCTCGGCATGGTAGCCCAGCATCAGGGATCCGGGAAACGGCCAGGGCTGCGACGAGTGATAACGCACGGCAGTGACATCGATCCCGGTTTCTTCTGCGACCTCGCGAACCACGGCCTGCTCAGCGCTTTCTCCCGGCTCCACAAAACCGGCGATGGTGGAATAGCGGTGCGAAGGCCATTCGGGTTTGCGGCCAAAGAGCGCGCGTTCGTCCCGTTCCACCAGCACGATGATCGCCGGGTCTGTGCGCGGATAATGTGTCTCACCGCACTGCGTCTCGCCGCATACTCGGACATGTCCGCCCTGATCCATGATGGTGGCGCTACCGCAGCGGCCGCAGAAGCGGTAGCGATGATGCCAGGCAGCCATGGCCTGCGCGTAGCTGAGCAGGGTGGCCTGTGCATCGTTGACCTCGCGCGCCAGTGCGCGCAGGCCGGAAAAGCCTTCGGCGGTCTTTGCCAGCTCGTGATCGAGCAGCAGTGCAAAATACGGGGTATTGTCCTCCTCGCCGAGGTAAACACACGGCTCACACCGTCCGAAGCGGTCCTTTGCCTCACCGGGTGTCAGCCAGGCGGGACATTGCAGGTCAGTCTCGTCCACAGCGATCCGCAGGTGGTGGATGCCGATAAAGCGTGCACGCTCGTCGGCAGCCCGTTCGGCAATGACGGCGGGATCAAGACGCAGCAGCGCACCGCGATCCAGCATGTGACTGGTCAACAGATTGAGCCGGCTTCGTTGCAGATGGTCCATGAAAAAGCGCTCCAGCGCTGCAAGTGGCCAAAGAGTACTACAGTCGGCTTTGGTGGATGTGAGGCTTTGGTTAAAATCACATCCTGTCACATGCTTGGTCTGTGCCTGGGCACCGCATAGACTTCCCGCTCTACAGAACACCTGGTTCCCCGGTTATGCGCAATGAGGTTTGTCAGTTGCTTCGTGATGCACTGGTGTCACTGGTTGACGAGGGTGTGTTGCCGGACGCGCCGGATACTGAGGTTCGGGTCGAAAGATCACGCGGCCGCGAACACGGTGACTTTGCAAGCAACCTGGCGATGGTGCTGGCAAAACGCGCCGGGCTGAAACCGCGCGAACTCGCCGAAAAAATCTGCGCCGCTTTACCTGCTTCGGGACTGCTGTCGCGGGCCGAGGTGGCGGGTCCGGGTTTTATCAATCTGTTCCTGTCACCGGCCTCTTACCACGTCCTGCCCGGTGAAATCCGTTCGCGCGGCGCGGCCTACGGTACCAGCGACGCCGGTGCCGGCCGGAAAGTCATGGTCGAATTTGTTTCGGCCAACCCGACCGGGCCGCTGCATGTGGGGCACGGCCGCGGCGCGGCTTATGGTGACGCCCTGGCAAGAGTGCTGCGCGCTGCGGGCTACGATGCACTCAGTGAGTACTACATCAATGACGCCGGCCGGCAGATGGATATTCTTGCGCTCAGCGTCTGGTTGCGGTACCTGGAACTGTGCGGAGAAACACTGCCGTTCCCGAGGTCGGCCTACCAGGGGGATTACATCTTCGATATTGCTGCCACGCTGCACCGTGAGCACGCTGCTCAGTACCAGGCCGACGCCGAGGCACTCTTTGCCGAGCTGCCCGAAGAAGACAATCCGATGCTCGATACGCTGATATCGCGCGCCAGGGCAGTTCTGGGTGATGACGGCTTCGGCCGTATTCATGGGCTTGCGCGGGATACGCTGGTCGAGGATATCCGTTTGGATCTCGAGCGTTTTGGTGTCTCGTACCAGACCTGGTATTCAGAGCAGAGCCTGATCGACAGCGGCGCGGTCGGCCGCGCCATTGAGGCGCTCAAGGAGACGGGCTTTGTTTATGAGCACGACCGGGCCTGGTGGTTTCGCAGCAGCGACTTTGGTGATGAAAAAGACCGGGTGGTGCTTCGCGCCAACGGCAACCACACCTACTTCGCCACCGACATCGCCTACCACCGCGACAAGATTCTGCGCGGCTTTGCGCAGGTCATCAATATCTGGGGCGCTGATCACCACGGCTACATCCAGCGGGTCAAGGCGTCGATGTCGGCGCTTGGGCTTAACCAGGATGATCTCAGCGTACTGCTGGTGCAGTTTGCCGTGTTGTACCGGGGCGGCGAGAAGGTCTCGATGTCGACCCGCAGCGGCGAGTTCGTGACGCTGCGCGAACTGCGCGAGGAAGTCGGCCGCGATGCGGCGCGTTTTTTCTATGCGCTGCGAAAACCCGACCAGCATATGGATTTCGATCTTGATCTGGCCAAGTCGCAATCCAGCGACAACCCGGTTTACTACGTGCAGTATGCGCACGCGCGCATCTGCAGCGTGTTCCGCCAGTTGGCAGAAAAAGACATCGACGCGGATCTGGCGGCGGCCGATCATAGCCTGCTCACAGAACCCCGCGAGGCCGATCTTCTACAGAAACTGTCCCGCTACCCGGAAGTCGTGGAGTCTGCCGCCCGTGCCTACGAACCCCACCAGGTGGCCTATTACCTCCGCGAACTGGCCAATGATTTTCATACCTACTACAACGCGCACCCCTTCCTTGCCGCACAGGCGGAGCTGCGCCTCGCCCGGCTTTCGTTGATCGATGCGACACGGCAGGTGATTGCCAACGCGCTTGACCTGCTGGGAGTCACCGCGCCAGAGCGCATGTAGGCGATGGCTCGCAACATCCGCACCCGAAAAGCGGACGGGGGTTCGCGCCTGACCTACGATGTGGTGCTGATGGTACTGGGCATCGCCGTGGGTGTGGTCGGGGTGGTGCTTTACCAGGGCGCCACCAGCGGAGACCCTGACCGGATGGGAGCGGGCATCAGCGAACTGTTGCGGACCAGCGACAGCCCCGCCGAGGACACCGCGTCGGCGGCCGCGGTCAGTGCCGGCGTAGAAACTCCCGCCCGCGCCAGTTTTGATTTTTATACGGTACTGCCCGAGATCGAGCATGTGCTTCCCGAGGCCGATGTATCGGACCCTCCCGAGGAAGCGACGGACACCGCCCGCTCGGCGGATAAGGCCAAGGATACGGCGGCCTCCCGGAGTTTTTACATGCTGCAGGCGGCTTCTTACGATAACCGCCGCGAGGCGGAGCGGATGAAGGCCCGTCTCGCCATTGCCGGGTTTGAGCCCAGCATTCAGCACATTTCGGTGCAGGGCCAGGGCGATTTCTTCCGCGTCCGGGTCGGCCCTTACCCGTCGATGGAGACTATGGAAAGCGCAAATCGTGTGCTGGCAGAGATGAAGATCAGGGCGCTGCGCCTGAAGGTCTCACGCCAGCCCTAGTGCGGCCCGGCCTAGGGCCGCTGCTGCAGCCAGGCGGCGACCGCCGGGGGCACTTTTTCCTGTGCGTCGCGGCTGACATAGATCCCGATGTGACCGCCGTCAAAACTGAGTTCGCTGTAGTCTGTGCTTGCCACATGATCCGCAAGAGCCCTCGAGGCTGATGCCGGCACCAGGTGGTCGGCAAGGGCATATACGTTGAGCACCGGGCAGCGGACGTCGCCAAGGTCGACCACTTTCCCGTCGAGGACCAGCTCACCTGCGATCAGGGCATTGCGCTGGAACAGCGCACCCACGAATTCACGGAAAGCGCGTCCTGCCTGGTCGGGGCTGTCTGCGATCCAGTGCTCCATCCGGGCAAAGGTGCGAAGACCTTCAGGATCGTTGGCGAGATCAACCAGGTCGAGATACTTTTTTGACCCGAGGCGAAAGGGCTGCAGCGACAGGAACAGGGCGTTGAGCAGGGCCCCTGGCACATTGCCGTAGCAGCCGACCAGTCTGTCGAGATCGACCTTGCGCACCCATTTGGAAAGCACGTTATCCGCAGTGTGAAAGTCCACGGGTGTGACCATGGTGACGAGGTTGCGTACTTTGTGACCATAAAGCGCCGTGTAGCACAGACTGAACGTGCCGCCCTGGCAGACACCCAGCAGGTTCACGGTGCTTTCGCCGCGAAGGGCGCTGACCTTGTCGACGCATTCATCGAGCATGCGACAGGCATAATCGGAAAAACCGCGGTCTTGGTCTTCATCCTGCGGGTCTTCCCACTCAATAAGAAAGACGTCCATCCCCGACCCAAGAAGGCGCGAAATGGTTGAGCGTCCGGGTTCAAGATCCAGCACCCAGGGACGGTTCACCAGGGCATAGACAATGAGGACCGCGCATTGATCTGCCCGCTCTGCGCCCGAGCCATAGCGCAGCAGTCTGAAACCCTCGCCGGTGAGCACCGTTTCATGATCACAGGCGCCGATATCCGCTAAACCCATCTGTGCCAGTTGCCCGACACTTTTCGTTAACCGATCCGTGAGTGCGGCGAGCTCCGGGCCGTAATTCTCCGGCGGCTTCATGGCTTTGACCGGCGCCGGGTTTTGGCCGCCGCGCTTTGCTTGCGGCCTGTTTTTTTGCGTTTGCTGGCAGCGCCGGCAGAGGAAGTCTTTGCCGTGCCCGGTGCGCTGGGCACGGCTTTGGCCTTAGCCTTTTTGGTCGATTTCTTTTTTTTGGCGGCCTTGGCGGGTTGGGCATTTTTTGTGGCGGCGCGGCCTTTGGTCGAAGCCGCTTTGCCGGTGTCGGCCTGGCGCAGTGCCTCAAGGTCTGCGCGGAGTCTGGCCTCGCGGGCATGTGCGCGGGCGAGTTCATCCTTAAGTTCCGCGGGGTCGGGCGGCGGAGGTGCTGAGCCAATGCCGCTGGCGAGAAGCAGCGATACCTGGGCGTTAATCAACTCGGCCACAAGATCAGCATAGCGCTCGGTCGCGCCCTGCCGGGCAAACGATTTTTCACCGCAGGCAACCCACAGATCGTAAATCCCGCGAAGATCCTGAGGCGCGGACTTAAGTTCGAGCGCCTGACGCAGGGCGTCAAAGGTGTGAGAGCCGATTTCAAGCCAGGCCGCCTGCAGCGCAAAAGCGGCCGAGCGGTAGCGCTGCGCCGCTGATTCCCAGAGCCCATCACGGCCCGAGTCTGCCGCTAAACCCTCAAGCCCTAAGGGGGAGGTCATAGCCGGGGCGAGTCCGGGCGCTGCTGCCCGCGCCATTGTCTGCAGCCAGTCCATCGGCTCGGGCAGCCTGACCGCTCGCGCGTCCGGCTGGCTTTTCTCCAGATGGTCTGAAAGCAGTTGGTGCAATCCGAGGATGGCGGATGCCCAATCGGCCGAGGCGTTCGGAGTCATCGGGCAATTCTAGATCAGGGCGGCCCGCTTTCCCGACAGCAATTTCGCGGGATTTGCGAACCATGTTGCGGTGCAACTCAATATTCCGTCCTATCAGTCGGCTTGTTCCCACATACTGTGATAACTTGGTTATGCATAAATAACTGATTTATATAAAGAAAAATATTTTTTAGAAAATGTTGCACCCCACCAATTATTCTGTTATTGTGCACTGCAACAAATCTCTTTTTACCATTAATCCAAGAGGACTAAAACGATGAATGCCAAGATGACCGAGACCTACGAAACCGCCGCCAAAACTGCTGCGAGCGCTGCCAACAACGCCGGCGAGCTGGTGGTGAAGAATATTGAAAAGATGATCGAACTGCAGATGGGCTCTGCAAAGGTATACGCCGAAGCGCTTTTGAGCAACGCCCGTGAGGCGCTTGAAGTCAAAGACGCACAGTCTGCACGTAGCTACTTCGAAAAGCAGCCCGAAATCATCCGCGGCATCGTCCAGCGGATGACCAAAGATTCCGGCGAGATCATGGAACTTGGCCGCGCCTACGTGGACGAAGCCCAGGCGCTGTTCACGAAATCGGCCGCAGACCTTGGTGCCGTGGTTCAGAACGACGCCAAGGCCGAAAAAGACGTTTAAGCCGCGTTCAGGCGCAGCAAAAGGTAGTCTCAGACAGGAAAGGCCGGCTCACGCCGGCGTTTCCTTTGAGCATTCACCAAGCCTGCCGACCGGTATCGTCATAATGCCTCGCTGGTACGATCATAATACACCTGGACCACAGCTATAGTCGACTCTCGCCTCACCATCAAGATAAGGCGGAAGGCGGATAGATTCGTTCAAATGTTCCCCGGTAAGGAGGAGAACACATGACAACTGCAACAGAAGTCGTAATTGCCAGTGCAGCCCGAACGGCGATTGGTACATTCAATGGGGGTTTAAGCACCCTGCCCGCGAGTGAACTCGGTCGCGTGGCTATCAGCGCTGCGCTGGAGCGCGCGGCAGTCGCGCCCGAAGATGTCAGCGAGGTGATACTGGGTCAGGTCCTCAGTGCAGGCACTGGCCAGAACCCGGCCCGTCAGGCGGCCATCGGCGCCGGTATCCCGATCGAGAAAACCGCTTTGACGATCAACCAGGTGTGTGGCTCAGGCCTGCGCGCGGTCGCCGCCGGATACCAGGCCATTCGCAATGGCGACAGCGATATCGTTGTGGCCGGCGGCCAGGAGAGCATGAGTCTGGCACCGCACTGCGCGCACCTGCGCAACGGGCAGAAGCTCGGGCCGATGCAGATAATCGACAGTCTGATCGTGGATGGCTTGTGGGATGCCTTTAACGGTTACCACATGGGTACTACCGCCGAGAACGTAGCAAAGCAGTTTGGCATCTCGCGCGAGATGCAGGACGCGTTTGCCGCTGGCTCCCAGCAAAAGGCCGAGGCGGCGCAGAAGGCAGGCCGCTTCAACGACGAGATTACGCCGGTCACGGTCAAAGGCCGCAAGGGCGACACGATCGTCGATACCGATGGGCATCCGCGCCCTGGCACCACCGCCGAGAGTCTCGCGGGTTTGCGCCCGGCCTTTGATAAAGAAGGCAGCGTCACCGCCGGCAATGCCTCGGGGCTCAACGACGGCGCAGCAGCAACCATCCTGATGAGCGCCGCCACGGCTGCCGATCGCGGCATTACGCCGCTCGCCCGCATTGTTTCCTGGGCCACGGTCGGTGTGGATCCCAGCATTATGGGAACCGGTCCCATCCCGGCCAGCACGGCGGCACTCAAGAAAGCGGGCTGGACAATCGATGATCTTGAACTGGTCGAGGCGAACGAGGCCTTTGCCGCCCAGGCCTGTGCCGTCAACCAGGAGATGGCCTGGAATCCCGAGATCGTCAACGTCAACGGCGGCGCCATTGCGCTTGGGCACCCCATCGGCGCTTCCGGCGCACGCGTGCTGACGACGCTGCTCTACGAGATGAACCGCCGCGACGTAGGCCGCGGCCTCACCACCCTGTGTATCGGCGGCGGTATGGGCATCGCGATGTGCGTCGAGCGCTCCTGATCACCCATTTTATTTGACTTAAGACACCACGCCATTAGTTAAGAGGATTGAACAGATGTCACACACAGCAATAGTTACCGGCGGTACCCGCGGCATCGGCGCCGCAATTTCGATCGCCCTCAGCGAAGACGGCCACCAGGTGGCTGCGACCTATGCCGGTAATGACGAAGCGGCCGAGGCATTCAAGGCCGAAACCGGTATCAGCGTTTACCGGTTTGATGTTGCGGATTTTGATCAGTGCGTCAAAAGTATTGCCGAGATCGAGGCAGACCTCGGCGCGACCGGGATTCTGGTGAATAACGCCGGTATCACCCGGGACGGTGCGCTGCACCGCATGGATTTCGAACAATGGAATACGGTACTGCAGACCAACCTGTCGTCGTGCTACAACATGTGCCGTAACGTAATTGACGGCATGCGCGAGCGCGGGTTTGGCCGCATCGTCAATATCGGGTCCATCAACGGCCAGGCAGGCCAGTACGGTCAGGTGAACTATGCTGCCGCCAAATCCGGTATCCACGGCTTCACCAAGGCGCTGGCACTGGAAGGGGCGGCCAAGGGCGTGACGGTCAACGCGATTGCGCCCGGGTACGTCGATACCGACATGGTGCGGGCGGTTCCGGAAAAGGTGCTGGAGAAGATTATTGCGGCCATTCCGGTCGGAAGACTGGGTTACGCGAGCGATATCGCCCGGGCGGTGCAGTTTCTGGTGGCTGACGACGCGGCCTTTATCACCGGTTCGACACTGTCGATCAACGGCGGTCAGCACATGTACTGATGTGCGCCGGTCACGGCCTCGCGCCCCGGGGTGTTATTATTGCACCGCACAATAACGGGGACCGACAGCCACCATGCGCACCATCAAGAAGTACCCCAACCGGCGGCTTTACGATACGGAAGTCAGCCGCTACATCACCGTTTCGGATCTTCGTCAACTCATCATAGAGGGCGAAGAGTTCGAGGTCGTTGACGTTGCCAGCGGCGACGATCGTACCCGCGCTGTTCTGCTGCAGATCATCAATGAACAGGAAAGCGGCGGCCAGCCGCTTTTCACGACAGAGATCCTCACCCATCTGATCCGTTTTTACGGCGGCAGCACGCAGAAGATGTTCACCGACTACCTCAACCGCAGTCTCGAACTCTTTGTCGAACAGCAGCGGGTGTATCAGGACCGCCTCACCGAATTTCTCGGCCAGACATCGGTGGGCGTGATGTCAGAGATGGCCAAACGCAATCTCGAAGTCTGGCAGGACGTGCAGCAGAGTTTTATGCGCTCCGCGGGCCTGGTGAAGGATCCTCCGGGCGCCGCGTCCGATCGTTCCGACAAGCCCGGCAAAAAGCCGACCAAAGACTGAATATGCCCTCGACCCGCCGGCCCGCTGCACGCTGTGGCGGCCAGATCCTGATTGATGCCCTGTCAGCACAGGAAGTAAAGCACGTCTTCTGCGTCCCCGGTGAAAGTTATCTTGCAGCGCTTGATGCGCTGCACGACGCGCCGGGTATCAGAACCGTAGTCTGCCGGCAGGAGGGCGCTGCCGCGATGATGGCCGAGGCCAGTGCCAAACTGACGGGCCGGCCGGGGGTCTGTTTCGTGACGCGCGGCCCCGGGGCGAGCAATGCGGCGTCCGGAATCCATGTCGCCGCGCAGGATTCGACCCCGGTGGTGCTGCTGATCGGCCAGGTCAGCCGCGACACGCTCTGCCGCGAGGCCTTTCAGGAAATCGACTACAGCCGCTTTTATGGCCCGCTCACCAAGCACGTCGAGCAGGTCCACGACGCCGCGCGTCTGCCCGAGGTGATGAGCCGTGCCTTTCACACCGCCTGCAACGGCCGCCCGGGTCCGGTGGCGGTGGTTCTGCCCGAGGACGTCCTTCGCGAGGCCGCCGAGGTTGCGGACCTTCCTGCCCGCCAGCGGCTGCAACTGTCACCCGACGCATCCGACATGGCACGTTTTGCCGGCCTGCTGGCGCAGGCCGAACGGCCGCTGCTGCTCGCCGGCGGCCGCAACTGGGATGCACCCTCGCGTGCTGCACTGCACGAATTCGCCGGGCGCTGGCAGCTTCCGGTGGCGGCTGCATGGCGCTATCAGGACGTCTTTGATCATACCGACCCGCAGTACGTCGGCGATGTGGGCATCGGCATCAATCCGCAGCTGGCAACCACGGTGATGGAGGCCGATCTGGTGATTGCCCTGGGGATCCGCCTCGGTGAAGTGACCACGCAACATTACCGCCGGCTCAAGGTGCCGCTGCCGGAGCAGCAGCTGGTGCATATCTATCCGGGCGCGGAAGAACTTGGGCGTGTGTACTACCCCACGCTGGCGATCACGGCGCTTGCTCCTGCGTTTGCACTGGCACTTTCGGATATTGCGCCGCCCGCCGTACTGCCCTGGGCAGAAGAAACCAGACGCCTGCACGAGGCGTACCTCAGCTGGAGCACTCCCGGGGACGCGCCCGGCGAGGTCAACCTGGCGTCTGTCATCAGTGAGCTCAGCGACACCCTCGACGACGATGCCATCATCTGCAACGGCGCCGGCAACAATACCGGCTGGCTGCACCGCTTCTTCCGGTTTCGCGGCAACGGCAGGCAACTCGCGTCCACCAGCGGCTCCATGGGCTACGGCATTCCGGCAGCGCTCGCGGCAGCACTTGAGCATCCGGACCGTCAGGTGGTTGCCGTGGTGGGCGACGGCGATATCCAGACGACCAGCCAGGAACTTGCGACCATCGTGCAGGAGGAATTGTCCATCGTCGTCATCGTGGTCAATAACGAGATGCTGGGCACCATTCGCATGCACCAGGAGATGCATTACCCCGGTCGGACCCGGAACTCCGGCCTGCACAATCCGGACTTTATGGCGCTCGCCGGCGCTTATGGTTTTGCCGCCGAGCGGGTTACGCAGACTGCTGAGTTCGGCCCGGTCCTTCGCCGCGCACTGGCGGCACAAGGCAGCACGCTGATTGAACTCGTCACAGACGCAGAAGCGATTGCCCATACCACGACGCTGAGCGAGATTCGGGCGCGGTCGACGCCATGATGTGCCGAGTACTTTTCACAGGGTCGCGTCCGTAATGCTGCTGCACCTTGCCGTCTGGCCCGAGGTCGAGGAATATCTCAAGACCTCAAGCGCAATCATTGTGCCGATCGGTTCGACAGAGCAGCATGGCCCAAACGGGCTCATCGGCACCGATGCGATCTGCCCGACAGCGATTGCCCACGAGATGGCGAGACGCATCACGGTGCTGATCGGCCCGACGCTCTCGGTAGGCATGGCCCAGCATCACCTGGGGTTTCCCGGCACCATTGCCCTGCGTCCCTCGACGCTGCTGGCCCTCGTAGGCGATGTCATTGAGTCGCTGCTGCGGCACGGGTTTACCCACGTGTACTTCCTCAATGGCCACGGCGGCAATGTGGCTACGATCAACACGGCGTTTTCCGAGGTCTGGTCGAGCGCCAGTTTTGCCGGCCGCGATGGCGCCGCACCGCGGCTCAAACTGCGTAACTGGTGGATGGGACCGGCCGTCCGGGCGCTCTCCGAGGAACTTTTTGGCGATGCCGAAGGCAGCCATGCCACGCCCGCCGAGGTTTCTTTGAGCTGGTATGCTCACCCCGAAGCGGTGAAGACCGTGAGCATGAGCCCGGAGCAGGCGGATACGGGCCCCATCCGCGATGCCGCCGATTACCGGCGCAGTTTTCCGGACGGCCGCATCGGTTCCAATCCGGGCCTCGCCAGCGTTGAGTACGGCCAGCGCATCCTGGCGGCCGCGGTCGACGATACCCTGGCAGACTTCACCGCTTTCACCGAAAGCACCTGAGCGCGAGGGCGCTGCGATGAGTGACGCATTCACCCAGGCACTGAGCGATGCCATTGATGACTTTGCCCAAGAACGGGACTGGGAGCAGTTTCATTCTCCCAAGAATCTTGCGATGGCACTGATGGTCGAAGCGGCCGAACTTGCCGAGCACTTCCAGTGGCTGAGCGAGCGCCAGAGCGGGCAGCTTGCGCCCGAGCACCTCGACGCGGTGGCGGAAGAACTCGCCGATGTCCTGATTTATACGCTGCGTCTTGCGTCACGCCTGGGTCTCGATATCGAGCAGGCGGCCTGGGCCAAGTTGGAAAAGAACCGTCAGAAGTACCCGGCGGATAAAGCCCGGGGCAACGCGAAAAAATACACCGAGCTCTAGCCCAAGCGCTTAAGAATCGAAGGCTTGCGCGTAGCGCTCGCGCAGCAGGTTCTTCTGCACCTTGCCCATGGCGTTACGCGGCAGTTGTTCCACGGTAAAAATCCGTCTCGGTACCTTGAATCCCGCCAGCCGTGATTTGAGTTGGGTGATTACGCTATCGGGGTCGATAACGGCGCCCGGCAGCGGACAGATCACCGCCACCAGCGCCTCGCCGAGGTCTGCGTGGGGTACACCGATCACGGCGCTTTCGTTAACGCCCTCAAGGGCATCAATCGCGTTTTCGATTTCTTTGGGGTAAACATTGAGGCCGCCGCTGATCACCAGGTCTTTTTCCCGCCCGACAATCCGGACCCGCCCTTGCCCATCCATCGTCGCCATGTCGCCGGAGATGAAAAACCCGTCATCGGTAAATTCGCTGGCGGTTTTTTCCGGCATCTGCCAGTAGCCCCTGAAGACATTCGGGCCGCGCATCTGCAGGACCCCGGTCGCCCCGGCGGTGACCGTCTGATGCTCGGCGGCGCAGATGCGCAGCGTGACCCCGGGCAGGGCGAAGCCCACGGTTCCGGCAACCCGTTCGCCCTCGAGCGGGTTCGAGGCGATCATGCCGGCCTCTGACATGCCGTATCGTTCAAGAATCCGGTGACCGGTGTGGGCAAAAAAAGCCTCGAAGGTCTGCGCCAGCAGCGGCGCCGAGCCGCTGATAAATAGACGCATCTGACGGCACCGGTCGCGGTTAAAGTCCGGCGTGTCCATCAGCCGCGTGTAAAAGGTGGGCACCCCCATCATGACGGTGACCGAGGGCAGTTGCCGGATCACTTCATCGGCATCGAATCGCGGCAGAAAGCGCATCGGGATACCGCGCAGCATGGCGCAGTGCACGGCGACAAACAACCCGTGCACGTGGTAGATCGGCAGGGCATGCAGCAGCACATCGTTTTTGACGAAGCCCCAAAGGTCGATCAGTGTGAGCGCATTGCTGGCGAGGTTGTCGTGGCTCAGCATCGCGCCTTTGGAGCGCCCGGTGGTCCCGGAGGTGTAAATGATCGACGCGATGTCGTCACCGCCAAGCTCGGCAATGGGGATGTGCGGGTCTGCTGCAGCGACCGCGTCCATCAGAGTACCCTCGCCGCCGCTCCCGAGCGTCAGCAGGGTCGCCCCGGCATGCGAGGCGCTCTCCTGCAGTGCCGATGCGTCCTCGGGTCTCGCCACAAAAAGTCTGGGCGTGGCGTCATTCAGAAAATAGGCAAGCTCGGCCGGGGTGTACGCGGTGTTGAGCGGAACGAAAACGGCGCCGAGGCGCAGCGTCGCAAGGTACAGCAGCAGAACCTCTGGGGATTTATCGACCTGGGCGAGCAGGCGCTCGCCGGGCCGCAGGCCGAGCGCCTGTAAAGCCCCCGCGTAACGCGCCGTGGCGTTGTCGATGTCACCGTAGTAGCGGGTATCGCCGTTTGGCGCTACCAGCCAGGGTGCCCTGGGGTCATCGGGGAAATGACGGCGTAACAGCAGATAAAGATTTTCGTTCAAACGCCACGCTTCGGGGTTTCGCAAAGGCGCAATTTTAGCGGGATCAATCGCCAGACGCCGCGGACGTTAGACTTGGCCCACAGTATGGATAACCGCCACAGGTCCTTTTTGAAAGACACATGAAAAAAGAACTGGCGTGCCTGGTGATTCACGGAATCGGCCGGCAGACGCCCGGCTTTGCCGACGGTCTTGTTGCGGGCGTTTCGGCCCAGTTGGAAACGCTCGGCCACGACCCTGAGGTGCTGGCGTGGCAGTCGGTTTACTGGGACGATATCCTGCGCCCGGCACAGGATGCCTACCTGGAGGCCGCCTACCAGGCGGCCGACCTCCGTGCACGGGGTCTTCGCACGCTGTTGCTGAACGCGCTGGGCGACGCGGTCGGTTACCGGCAGCTGCCGTCGGGCAGGCGCCGCGGCGGCGAAGAGACCATGACCTATCGGCGCATTCACGCGCGGGTCCGGGAAGCCGTCGGCGCCTTGTATCACGAGCCGCTGGCGGGCCGGGCGGTACCGCTGGTGGCGCTGGCCCATTCTTTCGGCGGTCACATCCTGTCGAACTACATCTGGGACAGCCAGCACCGGCCGGACAAGCGCCTGTCGTCTTTTGAGCGCATGAACTGGCTGAGCGGCTTCATCACTTTCGGCTGCAACATTCCGCTCTTCACTTTTGCCTGCACGGAAGTTATGCCGATCCGCTTTCCGCCGCCCCGGCTGCCGGCGCGTCTTAAGCCCCATGCCCGCTGGCTTAATTTTTTTGATCCCGATGATGTATTGGGCTGGCCGTTAAAGCCGATCAATGCGGCTTATGCGGATGTTGTGCACAGCGATGAGCGGATTAACGTCGGCGGCCCGGTTACCGGCTGGACCCCGGCGTCTCATCTCGCCTACTGGGATGACAAAAGGTTTGCCAGAAGGGTCGCAGACTTTCTGGATACGCTGCTTTAGCCGGGGCCCTTAAGACCCTGTCAATCAGGGCAGCGGCCCCGGGGCCGCCAGAGGGTTTCGCCTTTTCATGTGATGCGCATCACAGATAAAACCATCTTTCCCCCTGATTATGGCCCTGAAAACAGTCATGCTGAGTCGACTGAGAGACAGGGCGATGCCAATACCCAAGAAACAGGATCCGGACGCAGGCCAAGCCTTCACGATGATCACCGAACTGATCGAACTCGGCGTGCCCATCGAAAAGCTGCATAAACAGGGTCTTGCCGAGTTTGAGTTCGAGTATATCGAGATGCATCCGGAGGACGGCTTGTGGTCCGACCCGCTCGACTGAACACCCACTGCAGCACTGCATGAGCCAGGCGGCTGCGGCTGCGACCCGGTCGGCCGCGGTGATTCACCTGCGGTTTTCCCGCAAATACCCGTGTTTTTCTGTCCCTGGTGTCCCGCCTTGATGCAAAATGGCGTCAACCGATGCCATCGAAGCATGAAGAGACATGACAACAGAACTGCTTGAACAGGCGCGATCGCTGCAGGAGCGTACGGTGGCCCTGCGCCGCGAAATTCACCAGCATCCCGAGCTGGGTCTGCACCTGCCCAGGACACAAAAGGCCGTGCTCGATTCGCTGGAAGGCCTGGAGCTTGATATCCAGTTGTCGAAAAACACCAGCGGCATCGTGGCGACACTGCATGGTGCGAATCCGGGCCCGGCGGTGCTGCTGCGCGGAGACATGGATGCGCTGCCCATGCCGGAAGAAACCGGCCTGCCTTTTGCATCAGCCGAGCAGGGCTGCATGCATGCCTGCGGGCATGACGCCCACACGGCCATGCTGGTGAGTGCCGCCCACCTGCTGTGTCAATACCGTGAAAGGATCAGCGGCAGTGTGCGCTTTATGTTTCAGCCAGGCGAAGAAGGACCGGGCGGTGCCAGGCCGATGCTTGATGAAGGCTTGCTCGATGCTGATGGCGCACCACAAGCCATCTTTGCATTGCACGTAGAGCCCGAGCTTCCGAGCGGCACCATCGCCTGCCGCACGGGACCGATTCTGGCGGCGGTCGATACGGTATTCGCACGTCTGGTCGGAAAAGGCGGTCACGGCTCAATGCCGCACAATGCCCTTGACCCGACTCCGGTGGCCTGCGAAGTGGTGCAGGCAATTCAGGCCATGGTCACAAGACGCTTTGACGTCTTTGATCCGGTGGTGGCAACGGTGGGACGGATCCAGTCGGGCACCACCAGCAACGTGATCCCCGAATTCGCCGAAATGGAAATCACCCTGCGTTCGCTATCGGCTGAGGCCCGCGCACGTCTGGCGGCCGCTGTAGAGCAGCTGGTGCGGCAGATTCCGGCAGCACATGGCCTTGAGGTGGCCTACGAGATTGAAAAGGGTTACCCACCGACGGTGAACCATGACAGCGGTGCACAGGCGGTGGCCCGCGCGGCGAAAGCGGTGCTGGGTGATGGGCAGTACCTGCAGATGCCCACCCCCTGTATGGGAGCCGAGGACTTCTCCTATCTGCTGGAACGCTTTCCCGGCGCATTTGTTTTTATCGGCGCCGCCCCGCCTGATGGAGAGCCGCAGCCCTGCCATTCCTCGAGAATGCGCCTCGACGAAGACGCTTTTCCGGCCGGAGTGGCGATGTATGCGGCCCTGGCGCTGCAGGAAATCTCCCCCGATCCAATCTGAGACCGCCGGGTGCTGTCGCTATTTCGGCTGATTCCAGGCGGATCACGCGCATGACAATTCGGTGAAGGATTGTTGACTCTTGTGCTAAGGCGCGTTGTAATGGCGCAAGACCCAAAATTGCATAGCCGGTACAGTTGAGGAGACCAGTTACGGATGCTGAAAACGCAATGACGGTCAGCCGCTTAAGCCGCAGCACAAACCGGGCATAGTCGATGCTGTCCGCCAGAATCGATGCACTGGTACTCGCCGCGGGCTGTTCGCTCCGGGCAGGCGGCCCCAACAAGCTGTTACTCCCCTGGCAGGAAAAAGCCGTCGTCGCCCACGCCGTTGACGCCGCACTGGCGTCGCGGGCCGGTACCGTTCATGTTGTAACCGGTCACGAACGTGCGCCCCTGCAGGAAGCTCTTCAAGGCCGGCCCGTAAACTGGATTCACAATCCGAATTACCGAAGCGGCATCAGCACATCCATCAGCACCGGGGTTACGGAGTTGCCCACCGGGCTCGACGGCATGGTGCTCTGCCTCGGCGACATGCCTTGGGTGAGCGACCGGCAGATCAACCGGTTGATTGACGGTTTCTGTCCTGATGCCGTGCGGGTTGCCTGTTTCGGCAAGCGCCGGGGACACCCGGTGCTGTTCCCCCGCGCCTGGTTCGGCAAACTGCTTGCCTTAACCGGAGATGATCTGGCGCGATGCCTGTTTGATCATCTCGCCTCGGCGGTGGTCGAAGTGCCGATGGCAAACGATGCAGTCCTTCGGGATGTTGACCACAAGGAAGACCTCGACGACTCCCAGAGTCTGCTGCGCGAATCAGCCTGACCCGTTCATCGTCTTAGGACACTGCGCCGAGGGTGGCGATAGCGCGCTCCTTGGCCGCTCCGCCGCGCGAATCAGCGCCGAGCCAGCGCATCAGCGTGGCCAGTCTGTCCCAGCCGCGGGACAATGGTGAGGGTTCAGTCATGACGACCGAAGAAAATAACAGCCCGGCAGCGTCACTGCCGGCATCAAACCGGGGCGCCGCCAGCCGGCATCGCCGATGCCGGACGGACGGTTTAAACGTGAAAACTTAACTGCGGGTTCGGTTTCAGTAGCGGCCGCCGCCTCCTCCGCGACGGGGCCTTTCTTCACGCGGTCGTGCTTCGTTGACCTTGAGCGCACGTCCGCTCACTTCGCGGCCATTGATCTCATCGATGGCTTTTTGTCCCGCATCGTTAGCCGACATCTCGACGAAGCCGAATCCTTTTGACTGGCCGGTATCGCGGTCAATAATCAGCTTGGCGCTGCTGACATCGCCAAATTCACTGAACAGCGCACGAAGGTCGTCTTCGGTAATGCTGTATGAAAGATTTCCAACATAAATATTCATAAAAAGTCTCTTGTGATTAACGGATTGCTGACAGAGTCGGTTGAGGCCCGGACGCTGCGAGCAGGAAATGAATGGGTATAAAAAACAGGAGTCGGAGGAGCTGGGTGACGTCTTTGCGGGCGTTTTGCAGGTCGACAGGCAACCGCCTGTTGCCATTCGGTTAGCGGGCCTGAGGCCCTAAGAGGCAAACAGTAACCGAGTAAAAACCATAAATCAAATAATATTTTTGATGCGCAAGGGGGGTTTTGCACAATTTTAGGTCTTCGGCGGCAGATGAGGGCCCCACGCAGTCACGCCTCAATCGGGTTCTTTGGCGATAATGAGAAGCAATTTCGGGTGCGGCGCTTGCGCCGGCAAGCGCACAGCCGCGGCTGATTCAACCGAGCCGCTCGCGCGCCCGCCGGGTCGATTCGGGATCCAAAAAACCGCGCAGCGTCGCCTCGGTCTCGATCGCCATCGCGCCTTCAAGATCACTGCCGGCCGATTCGCGAAGCGCCTGCTTGAGATCCCTGACAGGCCCCTGCGGCAGCGCGGCGATCCGCGATGCGAGCGAGCGTGCCTGCGCTGCGACTTCGGCTGGCGCCACAATCTGCCAGTCGAAACCGAGCGCCGGCGCATCTTCTGCGCTGTAGCGTTCTCCCAGCAGAATCATCCGCCGGGCTCTTGCGGTGCCGATCTGCTGGGGTAAAAGGCGCGTTACCCCGCCGGTGACAAAAATCCCGAGCGAGACCTCAGGAAAGAAAAACCGCGCATCGTTTGCCATCACCACAAAATCACAGTTGATGGTCCATTCAAGACCGCCACCGACCGCCCAGCCATGAATGGCGCCGACCACCATCTTGCGGTTAAGGCACAGCGCCCGGGTAACGTCCTGAATCTTTTCGATGTAGGCCCGGGTCTCGGCCGGGGTCCCGACCTGGCTGTCAAATTCCTTGAGGTCGTCTCCTGCGCAAAAAGCCCGGCCGGCACCACCCAGCACGATCACGTGCACCGCCGGGTCGGCGTTGGCCTGGCGCAGGGCCTTGAGCAGGTCCGCAAGCAGTTTCGGGTTAATCGCGTTGAGGCGTTCAGGGCGGTTCAGGGTCACGCTGGCAATGGCATCGCTTACTTCATACAGCACGGTATCGGTCATCAGGTGTACTCCTTGATCAGCCGGCGGGTCTTGCTCTCGGTACGCGCAAGGGTACCCGATGCCAGCACCGTGAGCGCAACGCCCCGCACCCGCAGCGCTCGGTAGCGGTCAGGCGCACGATATCTCCGGTACGAAATCGCAGCAGCTGGCACTCACGATCAAGATGGGTCAGCACCAACTCGCCTTCACTGCCGGCCTCCCATGGGACGACGCTGTCTTCACCGGGCACCACCAGTTCAGCAAGCGCAACATCGGCGGCCACAAAGTGCAGATCGTTCTGCCTGTTTCCGCTGGCGCGAGGCGCTATCATCGCCAGCGCGGCTTGCGCCTTGAGGATCAGTCAATAACTTTACCCCGGCTTTTGCGATGATGGCTACTACTATCCATATGGCAGCACACCTGCTTGTGCCGGCTTTAGCGGCGTGGCTTTTTTTCAGGCCGCGCTGGTGCCTCGCCTGGCTCATCATGCTGGCGACGATGGCGGTGGACCTTGATCATCTGCTCGCAGATCCGGTCTTTGACCCGCAGCGCTGCGGCATCGGTTTTCACCCGCTGCACAGTTACCCGGCGATCGCGCTCTATGCCGTGGCGCTGGCGTTCAAGCCGCTGCGTATCGTGGCGGCGGGGCTGCTTATCCATATGCTGGTCGACGGCGCGGACTGCCTCAGGTTGTCGCTGTAGTTCTTAAGGCGAAAACAGCAACGACCCGCGTCGAGGCCCCGTGTTCATAAGGTCAATAATAAGAAAAAAGTGCCTGTAACAAGAGGGTCATAAACTGGTCCTTATTAACATTAGAAATTAAACTGAATATCGCCCCTGCAACCGCGATGCTATTCTGAACCTCGGCTGGATAGCTTTCTCCTTTGGTATCCAGACGTCGCCCCGCGCCGGTATCTCCTCCCCCCAATATGAGCCCGCGCGGGGCATTTTTTTCACCCCCGCAACCCTTTTCCGGAAGCAATTCCCTAAAAACCTCTTGCCAGCGGTGAGCGCCAGCCCCGGCCACGCTGTTGTCGCCTCGGTCCGTGCACCGATTCGAGCGGTTTCGTCAGCCGCCAGAGCAGCCGCGCTTCTCTTTCCCACAGGGCCTGCTCAACCGCCGTCAGCCCCACTTTCGGCTGCCCGGGGTGAGTGCCGTTAGCGAGCGCTTCCTCGGCGATGCCCATGATCTCGTCCAGCGGTCTCGGTTTCATCGGTGTGTATATAAAGCGCGGTGAAACCCGGAGAATGCGCCAGAGACAGGCTCACCACGTGAACCCCCAGTACCGGGAAAATGAAGCGAATGGCATAGTTGGCCGGCCTGTGCCTGCGCGTGGATAATGCAGGGGCCGAGGCCGTCCTGGAGAAGACCCTGACATGAACACCGACCTGCTGCTTGTGCTGGTGATTGTGCTTGCCGTGGCAAACCTCGCGCTGCTGCTGCGCCTGATCGGGCGCGCTTCGGCGGGCAATGCCGAGCAGGCCGTGCGCGCAGAACTGCGCGAAGGCCGCGAAGAGGCCGCCAAGCGCAGCCACGAACTTCGCGAAGAGGTCTCCGGCAGCCTCGATAAAACCGCCCAGACCCTCGCCACCACCGTCGGCCAGTTAAGCAATGTGCAAAAACAGCAGCTCGAAAGCGTGGCGGCACAGGTGCAGGCGCTTGTTGAGACCAACCAGCAGCGGCTCGAAGGCCTGCGCGCCACCATCAGCGAGCAATTGGGCGAGATGCGCGAGGCCAACGAGAAAAAGCTCGAGGAGATGCGCCGCACGGTTGACGAGAAACTGCAGGGCACGCTCGAAAAACGCCTGGGTGAGTCTTTCAAGCAGGTGCGCGAGCAACTCGACGCGGTGCACAAGGGTCTCGGCGAGATGCAGAGCCTCGCCATCGGCGTCGGTGACCTTAAAAATGTGCTCACCAACGTCAAGACCCGCGGCACCTGGGCGGAGTATCAGCTCGAAGCGATCCTGGCAGAGGTCCTTACCCCCGAGCAGTTCGACCGCAACGTCGCCACCCGCGAGAATTCCAGCGAGCGCGTCGAGTTCGCGATCCGCCTGCCCGGCAGAAGCGATGATCCCAACGACTGTGTCTGGCTGCCGATCGACTCCAAGTTTCCGCAGGAGGATTACATTCGCCTCACCGAGGCGGCAAAGAGCGCCGATGCCGAAGCGGTCGCGCAGTCCACACGCGAGCTCATGCGCTCGGTGACCCAGTCCGCCAAAACCATCGCGGATAAATATCTCAACCCGCCGCACACCACCGACTTTGCCGTGCTGTACCTGCCGACCGAGGGGCTCTATGCCGAGGTGCTGCGCCAGCCGGGCATGGTCAGCCAGCTGCAGCAGGATTACCGGGTGGTGGTCAGCGGGCCGACCACGATTGCGGCGCTGCTTAACAGTCTGCGTCTCGGTTTCCGTTCGCTTGCCATCGAGCAGCAGGCGAGCGAGGTCTGGCAGGTGCTGGCGGCGGTAAAGACAGAATTCGGCAAATTCGGTGAGGTGCTCGACAAAGTGAAAAAGCAGCTCGCCACCGCCAGCAACACCATCGACCAGACCCAGACCCGCACCCGTGTGATGGCCCGGAAACTGCGCAAGGTGGAGCAATTGCCCTCGGGCGAGGGCGACGAGCTGCTGGAGTTTCTTCCCGAAGACGAATTCGACGACGACTGAGCTGCGCGTGTACTTCAAAGGAAAATCTGCCCTGGTCTGCGGCGCCGGCGGCGGCATCGGCCTCGCCACGGCGCGAGAGCTGCTGGCGGCGGGGCTTGATGTCGCGCTCGCCGACATCAAGGATGAGCCACAAGGCCTCGCCGAAGGCCCGGGCAGGGCAAGTTACTACCAGGGCGACCTCAGCAACGAGGCCTTTGTGCGCTCCGTGGTGGAAAAAACCGCGGCAGCACAGGGCGGCATCGATTATCTGGTGAACACCACCGGGGTGCTGTGGTTCGGCCGCGATACTTCTGTCACTGATATCGACATGGATCTTTGGGACCAGGTCTTTGCGATCAACCTCAAATCCTTTGCCTTGAGCGCCCGCCACGTGGTGCCGCATATGCAGGCGGGCAACGGCGGGGCGATGGTGCATATTGCCTCCATCGATGCGCTGCGCGGCGATGACAAACCGCAGGATGCCTACGGCGCAGCCAAGGCCGGTGTGATCCGGCTTTCAAAGTCGCTCGCAATCCAGTTTGCGTCCGACGGCATCCGCTCCAACAGCATTCTGCCCGGGCCCGTGCGCTCGCCGATGCAGTCGCGCTGGGAGACCAACCCCGAAGCCTTGAGCGCTTTAAGCGCCCATGTGCCGCTCGGCAGGGTCGGCGAGCCCGAAGATATCGCGGCCGCCTGCCTCTTTTTGCTCTCGGACGACGCGTCGTTCATCACCGGCACCGAACTGGTGGTCGACGGCGGCTGCACCGCCTTGCCCTGACCCGCTCTGTGGATACCGAAATCACCGACGAATTCCAGCAGGCGCTGGATCTCTTAAGCGTAGCGACCCCGCCGGTGGTGTTCGTAACAGGATCCGCCGGTACGGGTAAATCGACCCTGATTGATGTGCTGCGCCGGGAACTCGACAAGAACATCGTGGTTGTCGCGCCCACCGGTGTGGCGGCGCTTAATGTGCAGGGCCAGACGATTCATTCGCTCTTTCAATTGCCGCCGGGCCCGCAGCCGCGCGCCAAACGCATCGCCGGCGCAGCCAAAGAGGTGGTCGAGAAAATGGAAGTGCTCGTGATTGATGAGGTCTCGATGGTGCGCGCCGATCTTCTGGATGCCGTTGATGATGCCCTGCGCCTTAACACCGGAAGGGCCGGGGCCGCCTTCGGCGGCAAGACCCTGGTGCTGGTAGGCGACATGCATCAGTTGCCGCCGGTCGTGGCCGGCGCCGAAGAGCAGCGCCTTTTCGAAGAACACTACGAGTCGCCGTATTTTTTCAGCGCGATGTCTTTGCGCGAACTGCCGATGGTCACTGTGACGCTGACCCGCTCGTTCCGCCAGGCTGATCCCGAGTTCATCCGCCTGCTTGACCACATCCGTGCCGGCACCGATCTTGAAGATACGGTGGACCAGCTGAACCACGTGGTCGAAGAAGAAATGATCCCTGAAGAAACGCGCCTGGTGCTGACCTCGGTGAATGCAAGAGCCCGCCAGTTCAACGAGCAGCAGCTGGCGCAGCTGCCGGGTGAGATCTGGACCTTCGACGCCGAAGTCAACGGCGACTGGCTCGATAACGAATCACAGTTGCCTTCGCCGGCAGAGCTTCGGCTTAAAGTCGACGCACAGGTGATGTTCACCAAGAACGGCGAGGAGTGGGTCAACGGTTCGCTCGGCAGGGTGGTGCAGCTCGAGGAGGACTTCATCGAGATCGAACTGCTGGGCGACGAAGACCTCGGCCAGCATGTTTTTGTGGAGCGCGAATCCTGGGAGCGCTACCGCTACCAGTGGGATGAAAAACGCCGCCGCGTTGAGACCGAGTCGATCGGCAGTTACACGCAGTTTCCGTTCATCCTGGCCTGGGCGGTCACTGTGCACAAAGCGCAGGGACTCACGCTGGAACACGTGCGCATTGATCTTGGCCGGGGAATGTTTGCGCCCGGCCAGGCCTACGTGGCCTTAAGCCGCTGCCGCACGCTCGACGGCATCTCGTTCAACCGCCCGCTGAGCGCAGGTGATATCAAGTGTGATCCGGTGATCCAGTCCTTCTACCGTTCCATCGACGAGACCCGGGCGGGCGAGGCCGCCTGAGCGCCAGCAGTATCATTACCGCCATCAGTCACCCAGGCACCCGGCATACCGGCCGCTAACAGGAGAAAGTCCATGGCCTCCTCAATCCGCTCCGTGGCCCTTGCGCCCTATCCGCGTTATACCGAAGACGAGATGCGCTCGCGCGCCAAGGCGCTGCACCAGGCGCTTAACACCCGCCGCACGGTGCGCGATTTTTCAGATCAGCCGGTTGCGCGCGAGGTCATTGCGTCATGCATCCGCACCGCCGGCACCGCGCCAAGCGGTGCCAACCAGCAGCCCTGGCATTTTGCGGTGGTGAGCGATCCCGCGATCAAGCGCCAGATCCGCGAGGCGGCCGAGGCCGAGGAGCGCGCCTTCTATGAGCAGCGCGCGCCGGATGAATGGCTTGAGGCGCTGTCGCATCTTGGCACCGACGCCGACAAGCCCTTTCTGGAAACCGCGCCTTACCTTATTGTGGTGTTTGCGCTGGTCAGCCGCACCGATGAAAAAGGCCATCGCACCAAGCACTACTACCCCTATGAATCCACAGGTCTTGCGACAGGGCTTTTGATCAGCGCGCTGCATAACGTCGGCCTTGCGTCACTGACCCACACGCCCAACCCGATGAAGTTTCTGAACCAGGTACTGGAGCGCCCGGCCAACGAGCGGCCCTTTCTGATCCTGGTGACGGGTTATCCCGCGGAGGGCGTCAAAGTGCCCGACATCGAGCGCCGAAGCCTCGAAGAGATCTGCACCTTCTACTGATTCTTTCCTCTAGGCCCGCAGGGGCATCTTCGGCCCCAGGTGGAGAGCCTGTGACGCGCTTTACAGACCGGAATTGACGCCGTAAGCAGACTGGCGGGCATGCATTCCGAATGCCTGCCTGAGGTCGGGATAACCCATGACCGGTCACGTCATCGTACCGCAATGCTCAAGAGCAATAGCATGATATCCGTGCTATCATGTTAATGTGATCCAGTCATTTCTGGATCAGGCCAGCGAGGACATCTTTAACGGTATCAACTCGCGGTCTGCCCGCGCCGCCTGCCCGCAGGCGCTCTGGCGGATCGCCGTTCGGAAACTCGATCAACTGGATTCCGTCTCGTTGCTTGAGGAATTAAGGGCACCGCCAGGCAACCGGCTTGAGGCCCTGACTGGTACGAGAAGCGGGCAATACAGTATCCGGATTAACGAACAGTACCGGGTCTGTTTCAGGTGGGGTCGAACGGGACCCTTCGATGTTGTCGTAACCGACTATCACTAGGGGAAAGATCTCATGGTCCGCATTCCAAGCCACAGGCAGCCGACCCATCCCGGCGAAATGCTCCGGGCGGAATTTCTCGAGCCCTTCGAGATCAGCCAGCGCGAACTCGCGGATGCGATCCGTGTGCCGTATCAGCGCGTCAACGAACTCGTTAATCAAAAGCGCGGGATCACGCCGAGCACGGCGCTTCGGCTTGCGCGGTTCTTTGGCGTCACGGCTGAGTTCTGGCTCAACCTGCAGGTGCGGTGGGATCTTTACAGAACCCAACTGAGCGAAGCCAACGAACTTGCCGGTATCCGCAAGTCGCGTCACCTGCGAAAGTCAGCCTGAGGTCCTTAGTTCAGGGTTGTTCCCGCTTGAGCAGATCGCGGGCACTTTCCTCAAGGGACCGTTCACCGCGCTCAAAGGCGTCGCAGACCGCATCCAGCCGGTCGTTGTCGTGTCGCAGCAGCTCCTCGCGCAGCAGGTCGCCGGCCCGTCCCGCGAGCAACTGGCGGGTGCGCCCACGGCGCCGCTCCTTCCGGTCGGTCGTGTTCGAGTAACGCTCCATGGCGGCTAGGAGGTCATCCACACCGTCGCCCTTGGTGGCCGTGGTCTTCAAAACAGCGGCCCGGGTGTGGTCCGGACCGCGCAGGGTGAGCATCGACTCGAGTTGACCGACGGCCTGGTCGGCGCCGTCCTGATCGGATTTGTTAACCACCAGGATGTCGGCGATCTCGAACAGCCCGGCCTTGAT
>CEPV01093338.1_pt1 | contig 37843 bp, 35 predicted proteins | sample 530451 | NCBI WGS metagenome assembly CEPV01 (sample SAMEA2620097, study PRJEB7988) | marine metagenome | isolation source: saline water (ENVO:00002010), including
TGTGCCATCCCTGGCACACTCCGAAGCTCCACCGCTACTTCGCCATCGTGGCTGCGCTACGCGGCGGGAAGCCGTTCCGTGAACACCCCAGATCCATACCCCTTCGTTGACAGGCTTCGCGCCATGTAGATAGGTTCTGACATCTTGTCGAAAGTGACTTGCGAATTCGGGGGACAGTTTACTTAATTGAATTCGGGGGACAGTTTACTTAATTGCCCTGAACTACTTGCGTACGTGAATTAAGTAAACTGTCCCCTTAATTCCCCGTACGTGAATTAAGTAAACTGTCCCCTTAATTCCCTTTTTTGTCGTTTTTTCTCGCCAGCCTTGGGTTTTTCTGACATCCTCCGTACATAATTTGTGGAATAGATGTGGAGCGACAGAAATGGCGGATGAAAGCGACCAATTGGCGGCTTTTCGCGAAGAGGCGCGGGCCTGGCTGACGGAGAATTTCCCGAAATCGCTGGCCGGTGACGGACTTGCTGCGCTTGACGAGCGCCAAGAAGATGCCGTCACTTGGCGCAAGCGCGTCGGCGAGAAGGGCTGGGGCACCCCAACCTGGCCGAGCGAGTATGGCGGCGGCGGTCTCGATCACTTTGAGGCCAAGGTTCTGCAAGAGGAGATGAATGCCATCGGCGCCGTCAACCCGATTGCCGGACTCACAGGTATGGGTGTCACCATGGTCGGCCCTACGATTCTGGATTACGGCACGGACGATCAGAAGCAGCGCCACATTCCGCCACTCTGCCGGGGTGAAGTCCGCTGGTGCGTGGGTTACTCCGAACCAAACGCCGGTTCCGACCTGGCGTCCCTCACGACCAAGGCAGAGGACAATGGCGACTATTGGGTTGTCAATGGCCAGAAGATCTGGACATCCGGCGCCGACGTTTCACATTGGTGCGGTGCGCTGGTGCGAACCGACCCGAGCGCCAAGAAGCGCGATGGCATCAGCTTCATCATGATTAAGATGGATCAGCCCGGGATAGAAACGCGCCTGATCAAACTAATTGCAGGCGCCTCGCCGTTCTGCGAGACCTTCTTGACGGATGCGCGTGCCGAGAAGAACGACCTGCTGGGTCCTCTCCACGGTGGCTGGACCGTCGGCAAACGACTATTGCAGCACGAGCGGGCCAGTCAGACCGGTACCGGCATCGGCGGAAGAGAAGGTCCGCGCGAGTCCTTCCAGGATCTGGCCAAACGCTATGTGGGTACGGATGACGCCGGCTGCCTGGACGATGCGGATCTGCGCACACGGCTGTCCAGCCATTTGATGGATTCCAGGGCGCATGCGTTGACGTTGAGGAGAATAACCGCGGAAGCTCGTGGCAACATACAGGTAACCGCTACCGCATCGATTTTGAAGAACTCAGCCACGGTGGTGGCACAAACGCGATCCGAGCTGACTTTGGAAATGATGGGTCACCGTGGTCTCGGATGGGAAGGCGACGGTTTCAGCAGCGACGAACTGGCGACCGTGCGTGGCTGGCTTTCCGGCAAGGCCATGTCCATCTATGGTGGCTCCTTCGAAATACAGAACAACATCATCTCCAAGAATATCCTCGGTCTGCCCGAAACGACACAGCAGGGCTGACCAAGTGTGGCTGACTAAGCGTAACTGAGAACACAATCTAAGGAAGTAGAGACAATGGCAGCATTCACCGAAGAACAGACAATGATCAAGGACCAGGCCAAGTCCTGGGTTATGGAGCAGGCGCCGGTGCAGAAATTCCGCGAACTGCGTGACAGCGACAATGACACCGGGTTCACTGCGGACACGTGGTCCGCCATGGTCGATATGGGCTGGACGGGGATCATCATTCCCGAACAGTATGGCGGGTCCAACCTCGGCAACCTGACGTTCGGGGTAGTGCTCGAGGAGACCGGGCGACAGCTAACGGCTTCACCGCTGCTGGCCTCTGCACTGGTGGGTGCCTCAGCGATCCTGTTGGGGGGCAGCGAAGCACAAAAGCAGGCCTGGCTCCCGAAAATCGTCGACGGCAGCGCTATCCTTACGTTGGCGGTTGATGAAACTCCTCGACACGCGCCGGAACAGGTTGCGCTCCAGGCGGAGAAAACTGGTGATGGCTTTACCTTGACCGGCAGCAAGACGTTCGTAATGGAAGGCGGTGAGGCGACGGCTTTGATCGTGGCTGCGCGCAGCAGCGGATCTCCTGGCGAAACTCACGGCATAACGCTCTTTGTAGTCCCGGCGGACTCATCTGGCATCACCCGTACCCCCCTTAAGACAGCCGATAGCCGCGGGTATGCAAATGTCGACTTCAAGGGTGTCAAGGTGGACGCTGACGCCGTACTTGGCGACGTTGATGAAGGACATGCTGTACTCGATGCGACCCTCGATCGTGCTCGTGCCGGACTTGCAGCGGAGATGCTGGGAACGGCAGCGCAGGCCTTTGATATGACCATGGAATACCTGAAGACGCGCAAACAGTTCGGACAGGTAATAGGCTCGTTTCAAGCACTGGGACATCGTGCCGCGGGTCTCTTTACGGAAATGGAGCTGGCACGCTCCTGCGTAGAGGCAGCTCTACAAGGAATCGACAGTGGTGCAAAAGACATCGACCAACTGTGTTCGCTATCGAAGTGTAAGGCGGGTGACTTTTTGCATCACGCCTCCAACGAATTGATTCAGATTCACGGCGGTATAGGCATGACCGACGAGTTCGATGCCGGCTTCTACCTGAAGCGCGCCCGGGCCGTTGAAGCTGCTTTTGGCAACCAGGCCTTCCACAGAAACCGCTATGCCAAGTTACTGGGTTTCTAATCGCTAGCCGTCGGGGATCCGCGTGACCTTGTATTGGATCGACATGATGGGGCCATCGACCAGAAGATCCATCTCTTGTTCATGATCGTATTGTGGAACTGCCTTCCTGTATTCCTCCGCCTTGCGCATATTGATATCGCTTCGTCGCTGGTCACCGAGCTGTCTGTAGACATTCGATAGCGCCACGTAGAACTCCGGATCATCCCGTTTCCTGTAGATCGCCCTCTTTAGATACTTGCGTGCCGCCAGCAGATCATTTCGCTGGTAGGCCCTGCGTGCCTCGAAGTACAAGTAGTATGGGTGCTTTGCCCGGTATCTTTTTACCCTGTCGAGGTAGTGTTTCTCCCGGCCAAGATCACCCCGGCCACGATAGAGACGTCCGAGGTTGTTCATCGCGGTATAGTGGTATGGATCCAGATGCACCGCACGCTGGTAACTGAATTCTGCCTGTTCGAATCTCCCCAGCCGGCGCGCGGCCGCACCCATGTTGTTCCATGCATCCGCCGATTCCGGCGTGATGGCTAAGGCGGAACGAATGTAACGAACCGCAGCGTCCGGCTCGCCGGCGACGATACTTTCAGCGCCGAGGTTGGTGTAATAGAGAGCCACCGCTTCGCGGTCGGATATGGTTTGGGTGTCCTTGTCGCGAAAGGTAATATTAGGTCGAAAGTCCACTACGTACTTCCCAATCCCACTGAGACGGCCAATGGCGTTGATATGTTCGTTGCGAATCATCACGGCCCCGGTCTTTTCCCATGTTGGGTTGAGCGCCACCACCTGGTAGTTCGCATCCACCTTCAGATAGCGGGCTGCAGCTACGTACAGATTGGTCATGGATAGGCAGTTGCCTCGTCTGGACTGGAAGGTCTCGATCGCTGTCTGCGTGCGGGTGCTGTCATATTGGATGTTGAGGTCGTCGGGGGCGAACATCATCTTTCGCAAGGCGACTATCTTTGCTCTGTTGGACCATGTGCGATCTACATGAGCGTCTATGTAACGTCTGATCCCTTCGTCGAGAATCAGGGGGTCTACGGGGTTAATCCGATCATCCGGTCCCCCCAGAATCTCTGTTAGTAGCTGTGCCTCTCGAGATGACTCATAGCTTGCCGGCGTGGGTGGCAGGTGCCCACCGCAGCCCCCAAGCAGAAGGGCCAGCATCATGGACAAGGCTCTGCTCATCTGTTGGCCAGTTGGTTGTATATGGAAAGCTGTGGGTCGTGACCTAACGACGAAAATATGGTGGCCACGTTCCACATTCACTGAGATCGGCCACATTCCCTGCAGTAGGTGCCAAAAACATAGGTAGCATGACCACAGTGTTCGCACTGCCTGAATTGCTCAAATCCACACAGCGGACAGGCGCTGTTATCCGGCGGCAGATGAACGCCGCAATTCTGACAGAGCCCATTCGAGATACGCTTCGCCAGCAGCTTCTCATGGGAAAAGAGTTTCTTCTGGAACAAGTACACCAACATCAAGGCTGCAAGAATGGCGAGGGCCATCAATAGATAGTGCCATAGCGCAACAAGCCGTAGAGACTCGAGCAACTCGATGAGCTCTTTGAGGAGTCTTTTTGGAATGATGTCGTACACCAGCTCCATGATCTTGAAGACGACGGGGATGAAGACGATGATCATGAGATGGGAAGAGAGCAGCACTTGAAACGGCCGTGCGCCCGCAACGCTTCTCGAATTCCAGAAATAGAATACGGCGACGAGTGGCACGAGGAATATGAACTCCATTCCCAGCCGCTTGGCCGGATACCAGAAGTTGAGACTTCGCACTTCGTCCGCCAGCCTGTCTCGCTCCTCTTCCGAGACTGCTTCAATGATGGCGAACAGATCAATGAGTCGCTCGTCCTGCACGAGGCTCGCACGCAGCGATTCCTCCGCCACGACTAGTGCTTCGATATTCTCTGTGGCCGCAGTTACTTGCTTCGAGATCGCGGCGGCGCTGGTCGCACCGGCTTCGTCTCGCGCCATTGTTTCAAGCAGCGAAGTATCATAGGTTCCCTTAATGCGATTCAGTTCCGACCTCGTCTGATCCAATTGCACCCTGAGCTGTAGAAACTCCATTAGGTTGGCTGCAACACGCTGCTCTTTCTTCAGTGAGTCGATCAGCGCCGTGATCGCATTGCAGGTAGGGTGGCGATCTTCCGTGGGTACTTTGCGAGGGGCGTAGCTCTCACGGTAATCTGACACGATTTGGCTGATGCGAACGAGTTGATTGATGCTGTTCCAGTCACCCTTGATCACGATCTCTCTGCAGTGGCTGGGGATATACTCCAACGGCTGCGTTAGCTGACTGGTGTGCCTCGCCAATCCATCGAAGATGGATATAAGGATGAACAGATCAAGAAACAGGACGACCGTAAGGGCCGCTTTGCCGATGGGTTGACTGTCCAGACTGACAAGATTTCGAGCAATTCCGCTACTGAAATTCCGAATTTGCCCCAGCATATTCGTCACTCCTGAATCGAAGGCCTTGTCTGAATCGTAATCCTAAGAAATACGACGCAGAAAATCCAATGCGGGCAGGACTCACTTGCTGGTAAGTTCCGCCATCCCCACCCTTACCCGTTCAGCCTTGGACTCATCCCACCACCAGGTATCGAGCCAGGCGGCTCGCGTCAATCGCGATCGCTTCTCCGGAATGCCGAACCTGTCCCAGTAGATCAGCCGGTAACCTGGAGAGCCGAGCCCCGGTATATTGTAGAAATTCCACAGCAATATACGATCGAGCGCTCGCGTGGCGGCGTAGAACCCATCGGGTTCGCGTGCAGCCATGACATGATCGACCATCACGTCTACTGCCGGATCTCTGATTCCATTCCAGTTCTGGCCGCCTTCGGAATCGGCAGAAGCAGTTGTCAGACGATTGCGCAACATCAGGCCTGGAACATTGCCCGGTTCAAAGGACATGGTGCCTGCATCGAACTTGCTGTTACGCATCCGATAGAGCCAGTTGGAAAGCTCCGGTGCACGTGCCGTTGTGGCGATGCCCACCATATTCAGCATACGCATGAAAGGCGTTTCCTGACGAAGTGCGTAGGGGGATACGAAGATGAATTCAACTGTGAAAGGTTGACCGGTATCCACGTTCAACATGACGCCGTCACGCACTTCCCATCCGACTTCTTTGAATAGCTGTAGCGAGCGCTTCAGATTCTCTCGATTGTAGCCGTACCCGGAGGTCTCATTGCCCAACCATGGCTCGGTAAAGACTCGCTCTGGTATCTTGTCACGCAATGGTTCCAGCAACGCCAGTTCCTTCTCGGATGGCAGGCCACTCGAAGCCATCGGCGAATTATAGAAATAGCTCTTGGCATAGTTGTAATACCCATACATCAGAACGCGATTGGTCAGCCTGAACTCGGACAGCAACCACAAGGCTTCCCGGACGCGTATGTCCTGGAATTTCTTGCGATCGAGATTCCACATCACCGGTCCCCACAAGCCCCAAGGTCGGGAGAGATCCACCAGTTCCTTCTTGAGATAACCCGCTTGCGCTGCTGGGAAGCCATAGGCGACGGTCCAGTTCTTGGAGACCGTTTCATTTCTAATATCGATCACATCACCCTTGATGGCTTCCAGCTGAATGGATTCGTCCCGAAAGTAGTCGTATTTCACCCGATCGAAGTTATAGCGACCCCGGTTGACAGGAATATCAGCACCCCAATAGTTCTCCACGCGTTCCAGTGTAATGTTCCGACCGATGTCGAATTTGCCGGCACGGTATGGACCGCTACCGAGGGGTGGGTAGATGATGGTCTTGCTTATGTCCCGCGTCGCCCAATAGTGTTTGGGCAGGATGGAGTAACCGCCAACGACGAAAATAAGGTCCGGGTTACTGGGTGCCCCCGGACGCGTCTTAAACAGTACTTCCGTGTCGCTGACCCTCTCGATCGTATCGAGTTCCATCAGCGCTGTTCTCACGCCGGCAGCGCCGCTCTCTTTCAGTGTCTCGAACGTGAAGACGACATCCTCAACGGTCAATGGTCTGCCGTCATGCCAGTAAGCCCCCGCGCGAATCTTGAAGGCAAACTGCGAGTAGTCTTCCGCTACCCACACACCGGACGCGAGGCGGCCGTAGTAGCTCGCCGGTTCATCGATTGAGGGCTCCAGTAATCTATCGTAGATCAGGGCACCCTCGCCCAGGCGAGCAAAGCCATTGACTACGCGACCCTTGTCGAGAATTCCATTAAAGCTGTCGTACGTCCCCATGTCGGGAACGCGCAGAGTTCCGCCCTTGGGTGCATCCGGGTTGACGTAGTCGAAGTGGCGAAAGTCGGCACTGTATTTGAGCGGTTCGATATAGGAGGTGCCGTGGCTGTAGTCGAACGCATTGACCAGCGGCGCAAGGAACAGAATTAGCGTAGGCAGGGCGTGCATACCCATTCTCTCATTATCGATTTGTCGTGCGGGGCTTGTGGCGCGGGGTTTGTGGTGCGGGCCCCGGCTGCACCATCGAATCACTGGACAGACTAGAACACATGCTTCAGATGATGGCAACGTGGACGGTCAAATCACTCGGGCACAACCGGCCTGACATGAACGACCGGGAGAATCGACCGAAAGACCGTTACTGTTACTGGTGTTGCCGCCGACGACCTGCTACCGTGCAGGCACCCTCACGGCCTCTGGTTTCGCGCATGGGCGTGCACGACAGAAGACGCTTTCCAGCATTCGCAGACTTCATCCACAACACCTATCGACAGGCCACCACAGTGGCGGATGTCGCGGGCGGCCGTGGCATTCTCTCCTATCACCTGCACCAGCTCGGCTACGATGCTACGATTATCGACACGAGGAATGCCCATCTGCCCAGCAGGCTGCAACGGGTCCTGCGAAAGCAGTCGGTGAAGCAAGGCAGACTCATAGAGATCCCAAGAGTCATAGGCAAGGTACAGGAGGTCGATTTACGACCATTCGACATTATTGTCGGTCTCCATCCTGACGACGCGACGGAACATCTAGTGCGTGAAGCACTCAAGCTGGGTAAGGATTTCGCCGTCATACCGTGCTGCGTATTCCCCATCGATGGTGCCAAACACAGCCAAGAGGATTGGCGTGCGTACCTCGCCTCTCTTTCCGCAGACATGAGGACCGCGACGCTGCCGATCGATGGGGCAAATACCGTTCTTTATCGCTGCACTGCAGCGAGCATTCACAGGATCGAATTCCCACGCTGCACGACTCATTAACTCTTCCGCTCAAGGAGACCGCCGCAGATACTCCACAACGTGAGCAGCGCGAGGATGATGAGGGTCGGCGTCCAGTCCCAGATCAGATACAGTACAGAACCCAAGGCCGTTACCAGACAGGCTGTCCCGGTGTGCAGGTTGATGTTCTCATGGCCTGCCAGTAGTCCATAGAGCACTGCCACAAGAAGGGTACCGATAAACAGGACCGCCGTGTTTATGACAAAGTCTCCAACCGATTCGGGCGAAGCCATCACCCAGATGACCGCTAACGGGGTTACCAGCGTGAAGAAATAGATGACAAGCTCTATGGAATGCGGGACCCACCCGTCATAGAAGCCACTGTACGTCACCTCCATGCTGCCGCCGCATTCGTCACATCGTTCCAGCAAGGCGCGTCCTCTGACCTCGAAGATCCAGTAGAACAAGATGAAAGTCGACACGGCGAGTAGAACGCCAAGGGCGATGGCTAACCAGTTGGCCAGCTCGAATCGCGACAGCATGCGGAGCCACAGTGAAGTTCCCAGGCCGGCCGTTAGCAGGAACGGCAGAATGGACGTCGGCGTTGCATCCACGATCTCGTGGCCGCAAGTGCTGTACTTGAGACCCCTTGATGTGCCGCTGAATATCATCACCACCTGGCCATGATGTTGGGGCGATCAGCAGGCGCAATGCCCGCCTGGTAGGTGTGCTTTGTGAGAATTGCTGCTGCTCATGCTAGCACACAACCCGCGTTATGCGGCCAATATACCGACAGGCGCCCTCTTGACCAGAGACGTCAGCAGACCTCATTTGAGTGCTTGCCGAGGAGCGCGCCCTGAATCACCTGCAGCCGCCAAGTGGTTTCTATAGCTGGGGTACGGCCGCTTTACTCCTATTCTCGTCCGCCAAGTTAAGAGCACGATGGCGACAAACTGACCGGCTGATCTTATAAGCTTGAGCCCGTTGCCATTTCGGCAGCGCGTGCCGTTTCCGGTCGATAAAAGAACCCTTTGCTTGACATCCGATTTTCGGATCGGTAAGTTCAATGAGTTGAGTTCCCGGGCTGCAGCGCCGGATTTTGGAACGCGCGAAGAGCCGCGTATGGACTCCAACCGTAAAGGAGGTGTTGTGAACATTGGGTACATTCGAAGCCGCAAAAGCTTGCTCTCCCAGATTCACGGGGAGAAGTGCTGGCCCACCGTAGACAAGGTATCGCCCTGTGAAGAGGCCTGTCCCATTCACATGGACGTGCCCAGCTACGTTATCGCCATAGCCCAGGGAAAATTCAAGGAAGCCTTGGATATAGTGCGTGAAACCAACCCCTTTCCATCCATCTGCGGGCGTGTCTGCCATCACCCGTGTGAGAGCGCCTGTGCCCGCGGATTCGTCGATCGACCTATCGCCATCGAGTGGCTCAAGCGCTATGTCGGCGAGTACGAGCAGAACAGTGGCGGCAAACCGAGGAAGCCGCGACGCAAGCACGAGGGGAAAGTGGCGGTCATCGGCTCAGGCCCGGCTGGCCTGACGGCTGCCTACGACCTGGCCAGGCAGGGGTACCCGGTGTGTGTATACGAAGCGCTGCCGGTAGCCGGCGGCATGCTGGCGGCAGGTATACCGGAATTTATGCTGTCCAAGGAGATTGTGGCAGCAGAGGTCAAGTACATAGAAGATAGTGGCGTCGAAATCAAAACCGACATGCGCGTGGGCATAGACGTGACGATGGAGGACCTCCGGGCGCAGGGCTTCAAGGCGATCCTGTTGGCATCGGGGGCCTGGAAATCTCTGCAGCTCGGAATTCCTGGTGAGGACCTCAAGGGCGTATTGCCGGCCTTGCCGTTCCTGCGGGATGTCCGAATTGGCGAGAAGACCAAGCTCAAGGGAACCGTGGCTGTTATCGGCGGCGGTAACGTGGCGTTGGATGCGGCCAGAACCGCGCTGCGTCTCGGCGCGAAGAAAGTGTTCCTGGCGTGCCTGGAATCAAGAGAAGAGATGCCGGCCTATGACTGGGAAGTTGCCGCTGCCGAAGAGGAAGGGGTCGAGATGCGCCCATCTCTCTCGCCGCAGCGACTCGTCTCTCGACTGGGCGACAGAGTGAATGGCGTCGATTTCCGCAAGGTGACGAGCACGACCCGAAATGATGACGGCAGCATGAGCTGGACCCTCGCTGATGGGCCCGGTGCTGAGCAGTCGGTAAAGGCGGACAGCGTCATCGTTGCCATCGGCCAGGGACCTGACCCGTCCTTCGTCGACGGTGTAGATTTGGCGGGGCGCGGTGCCTTCAGCGTCGATCCGGACACCATGGCGACCAATGTCGCGGGGATTTTCGCAGCGGGAGACGCGGTCAAGGCGCCTGGTACCATCGTCGAGGCCATCGCCCACGGGCACGTCGTGGCGCAGTCTATTGATCGGTTCCTGCAGGGCAAGGACCTCAAGAAGAGACGTAGTCGTGCCCCCAAGGAAGTCATCAATTTCGACGACGTTGAGATGCCGGCCTTCTTGGCCAAGAGAGATCGCTGGGATATGCCCAGCTTGTCGCAAAAGGATGCGGTGCGGTCTTTTGAAGAAACCGAACTGGGCTACTCTGCCTGGCAGGCGGTGGCCGAAGCCAGGCGCTGTATGAATTGTCGCATGTGCGGCAACTGTGTGTTTGGACGCGGACAGATTTGTTTGGAAACCAGCACTCGATTGCTTGCGGTCAAGTAACGACCACGGTCAGTCGGAAGCTAACAGGAGGAAGAAAGCATGAATTGGGTTGACGAAGCATTTGGTGATCCGGAGTTTGGTGAAGGGCGCTGGTACTTGAATCCGAAGAACCACTCGCGCCAGATGTACAAGGTCAAGAAGCCGGGCGAGAAGCCCGCAGCCTTCGGCTCTGACCCGGAGGCCCAATCGGGGCGCAAGATGGGCGAGATTATGCAGAAGCGCTTTACGGACCCGGAGGAATTCGCCAAGTTGGTCAAAGAGGCCAATGCCATGAAGGAGAAGAGCCCGTTCCAGATCGGACAGGTCATTCCCCTCGAGGAAGCCTGTCGGGTGGCGGAACTGTCCTACCCGGTGGCGTCCATGAGCTGCATATGCCGGATCGGTTCACGTGCACAAGAGGAACGCAATGAGCATGAGTACTCTTGCACGGGCCTCGGCGTTGGTATGCTCAAGTGGGAGCGGTGGCCAGAACGCTACAAGGGTGGCGTGAATTTCATGAGCCCCGAGGAAACCAAGGACTGGCTCACCAAGTGGAACAAGAAGGGAATGGTCCACATCATCATGACCTTCGGTGGTTCCTATGTGGGGGGCATCTGCAACTGCGATTATCCCGACTGCGGCATGATTCGAAATCGCGTCGACTATGGGATCACGCCGGGCTGCCTCAAGAGCCCGTGGGTGGCGGCGGTGGATTTCGACGACTGTAACGGCTGCGGCGTGTGCGTCCAGCGTTGCCAGTTCGGCGCCATCAAGTTCGAGGTGACGACGGAAAAAACCAACATTGATCAGTTCAAGTGCTTCGGCTGTGGCCTGTGCCAGACGGCGTGCCCCACAGAAGCGATCGACCTACTCGACCGGGAGAGTCTTCCTGCGCTCAAGGAGGTATGGTGATATGGGGGCCCCAAATTTCGCAGTAATCGACATCGATCGCGCGAGATGCACGATTCCGTTTGCATGTAAGAAGTGCCTGCGGGGATGCCTGCAGTCGGTGTTCAGCGTGTCGGCCATCAAGGTGGAGCGCGGCCGGGAGACCAATCCCGAAGAACCGGGCACGTATGCGCTGCACGCACCGCACCGGGACAAGTGTACCGGTTGCAATGACTGCATCGAGCTGTGCCCCGAAGACGCCATAACCATTAAATTCGCCTAGGTGGGGGAACAGCATGTCTGACATCTATACACCCAACAGCTATTCATTCGAGCTGAATCCGGAGATGATGAGCCGCCTTGCGGAGGAATTTGACCCGGATAAAGTCGCAACCGAGTTCGCATCGGCCACCGAAGGCAAGAGTGCGGCCGAGGTCGATGCAGAGGGCAAGACGTTCTTCGAGAACTTCGGCAAGAACTGGATACGCCAGACGCTTAAACTCGGCGAAGAGTATCCGGACAGGACCTACGAAGTGCTGAAGGAAGCAATCGACAAGACCGGCCACTTGAAATTCGCCCTGCTGCCACAGCGGTTCCTTGAGATCGCCTATCTGAGTACCCAGGAGATCTCGATTCTTCCCATCATCGAGAACAATCCGCAGCGTCTCGTCTACCGCATGGCCAATTGCACGACCTTCCAAAAGCTCAAAGAGAAATGCGGCGAGGAAACGGCCAATCGTCTTCCCTGCAAGCATGCCTGTCTGGCCGCGTGCCATACGGTGCATGAGGATCTGGACATTGACGCCAAGATCGAAATGACGGCCACTATCCCCGAGGACGGGCACTGTCAGTTTGCTGCCCAAAGGGGCTAGTCGCTGGGTAAGGGGGGCGCGTCTTGCTAGGGGAAGCCACGACGAGTGGCTTCCCCGCAAGCGCGGCCGTCGTTCAGCAAATCTTTGATCACCTCCGGTATGTCCGGCTAGTGCACTTCGCGAGGCCCAGCCAGACCATGTCGCTCTGGCCGAACCGTTGGGGACTCATGCGGATCAGCAGCCATCAATGAAAATCGATCTTCACCTTCATACCAGCTACGGCTCATCCTGCGCCTACATGGACCCTGATCAACTCATCGAACGGGCCAAATTCATCGGACTTGACGGCGTCTGTATAACGGATCACAACCAGGTCTGGGATGCTGACGTCATCGCGCGGCTGCGCAAGAAACACGACTACCTGGTCATTGGTGGAGTGGAAGTGAGTACCGATTGTGGCGACATCCTCGCCTTCGGTGTGCATCAGTCCGTCCTCAAGGTGGGCCGCGCGACAGACCTTCGAGCCATGGTGGACGAAGCCGGCGGGGTCATGGTCATTGCCCATCCCTTTCGGGCATATCCGGCTCTGGTGAATGCGCATGCCCACTCCACCACCGTTGGTCCGACGAGAGCGATCAAGGAGGCTTGTAGCCGCTCGGAACTGGGTATTGTGGACGCCCTGGAAGCCTGCAATGGACAGTCCTCGAGGGACGAAGTCGGCTTCTGCTACGCAGTAGCGGATTCCCTCAGCCTTGGTGGAACAGGCGGCAGCGATGCCCACGCCACCCTCGGTGTGGGTGCCTGTTACACGGAATTTGAGGATCATGTCGAGGATGAAAGAGATCTTATCCGGCAGATCAAGGAGGGCCAATTCAAGGCGGTGGATGACCGATGGGCGGACCTGTGAGGCAACGGCGTGAGGCTTAAGGACAGCGTCGCCGTCGTCACCGGTGCGGCTTCGGGCATCGGCGCCGGGATCGCGTTGCGATTTGCCGAGGAGGGAGCTCAAGTCATCGTCAACGATCGCAGTCTCATGGCCGCTGAGAGCGTCAGTGAAAAGATCGAGGATATGGGCGGCAAAGCAATCCCTTTCGACGCCGACGTCTCAAAGATCGAAGATGTCGAACGCATGTTCGGCGAGGCCAAAGAGCAGTTCGATAGGGTGGACATCCTCGTTTCGAATGCTGGCGTGCGCAGAGACGCCCCGATCCACGCCATGACCGCGAAGCAGTGGGACGACGTTCTCCGCGTACAGCTCAAAGGCTGCTTCAACTGCGTTCAGGTCGCTCAGCAATATATGGTCCCACAGTGTGCCGGCAAGATCGTCGTTGTGGCATCTCCCATTCCTGCAGGAATGGGCTTTCCCGGCCAGGTGAACTACGGCGCCGCCAATGGCGGGCTGATCGGCCTGACGACTTCGCTCGCTACCGAGCTCGGCGTCCACAACATCAACGTCAACGCCATCGCGCCTGATTTTATCGAGACTCCCATGACGCGTGAGGCCGCCAGGAAGGATGATCTCTACCTGGACGACTATAGGAAGGCGGCACTGGCGTTTATTCCGCTGCGCCGACTGGGCACTCCCGACGACGTCGCCAACGTGGCTGTCTTTCTGGCCTCGAGTGAATCGAGTTATGTCTCCGGGCAGGTGATCGGCGTCAAGGGAGGTCCCTAGCCATGCACGACCTCGTCGATACCGAGGATGCGGATGCCGCATCTGAAAGGTTCTGGCCCGAGGAGTTTAAGCAGGTCATCCGCACAGGGGTCGCCACGACCTTTTCCGAACGCGTTACTGGCGCCGAAGCCTTCAAGACCGCTTACCAGGCCCACTATTCCGAGCGCTTCAGCACCTACCGTGAATTCGTAGAGCGCTTGGCCGAGATGGTCACCATCGGTGCGGAGAACGGCACCGATGTCGAATTCGAAGTCATTCACAACGCCTTCCGTGACGACGCTCCCTTTCCCGATCCTCGCCCCTATGCACACTACCTCTGGCCCGAACCCCTTAACGACGCCACAAAACAGGCACTGCGCCGGAAGATAAACGAGGAGTATCAAGACGTCCACGTCTATGAGCACATCTACCAGAACCACTACGAAGAGACCATGGACTTTGAAGGTTTTGTAGACAGGGTGGCCGGCCTGGTCGTTCTGGGCGCCATGAATGGCGCGAACGATATGATTGCCGGACTCTACCGCGCCATCCTCACGGAATCGCCCCTTCCCCCCGCTCGAAGACGCCCGAAACGACTGCGGTAGTTATTCACTGACCCAGCGCTGACAACTTACCCACGAAAATAACGCTGATTGCTATACTCAGTCTGTATTCCCTGCATATCAGGAACGTCGCCCAAAGACGCGAACTGCTGAATGATTACAATCGCGGACAGTGCGAAGATATCGGAACTCGCTGACATTGAAGACTCGATCCGTGGTACCGCCATCGAGATCGAAGAGCATGTGGTGATCGAATCCTTCGTAAAGATCAAACCTGCAGGTGGTAGCGGCGATGTGCGAATTGGCAAGGGGTCTACCGTCAACTCAGGCGTGGTGATCTATACCGGAAACGGACTCGATATTGGGCGGGACGTACTGATTGCCGCCAACTGTACCTTTGCCCCAACCAACCACGATTTCAGGAAGAGAGACATCAAGATCAGCGAGCAGGGATTTCAGCCCAGCCGTGGTGGCATTCTGGTGGAGGATGATGTCTGGATCGGCGCCAACTGTGTCATCCTGGATGGCGCAAGACTGCTTGAGGGTTGCGTGATCGGTGCCGGATCCATTGTGTCGGGTGAGATACCTGCCTATTCGGTCAATGCAGGAAATCCCCTGCGTCAGATAGGGCGTCGAGCGTGAACTATTCGGTATTGGGTGCTTCCGGATTTATCGGTTCGCGTCTGCTGCACACGCTTGGCGAAGCCGGATACGATTACCATGCCTATTCCCATGAGGAGGAAGCAACACTTGCTCACCGGCTCGGCCACGTCATCGATTGCGCTGGCGTGACATCGGACTTTAGGGTGCGGCCTTTTGATGCCGTGCGGGCACATGTTAGTCGTGTCATGGACTTGATCGAACGATGTGAGTTCGACTCGTATCTCTATCTCTCGTCAACTCGTGTCTACAGGCGGGTTACACAGTCCCGTGAAGATGTCGAGCTGTTAGTCGACCCCCATCGCTTCGATGATATCTATGCAACATCAAAGCTCATGGGTGAATCGATCGTCTTGACGCATCCCCGCTCGACATTCCGTGTAGCACGTCTATCAAATGTGTATGGCAGGGGCAGTTCATCGCTGACCTTCCTCAATTCTGTCATCGCGAGTGCAGTAGAAACAGGTGAAATCAGGCTGGGTCAGACTTTGGACTCGGAAAGAGATTACGTTGCTATTGAGGATGTACTGCCGCTGCTGATTCGAATCGTGCGTCACGGAAAAAACAGGATATACAATATCGCTTCAGGTAGGAACGTCTCCAACCAACAGATTCTTGATGTCCTGAAAGATAGATTTGGTTGCAAGGTATCGGTGCAGGAACGCGCCGAATCCATTCGTTTCCCACGGATCTGCATCGATCGTATTCAGAGTGAGTTTGGATTTGAACCCGCACACATTTTGGATCGAATTTCTCAATTACTTGATGATGGAACGAGGGCCCATGTTACGCATCGACACTGATAAAGGTGAAGTCGTCGTCGAAGATGGTGATGATGAACAGATCTATCCAATGGACTCTGCCGAAGCATTCTCGGCCATCTCACAAGCGTGGCTTCGGTGCGGTTGGGATGTCAAATACGTTTACAGTTTTTCCTGGTTGGGTCGGCCCATCATTCAGCTTCCGGATGACATGGTGCGGATTCAGGAAGTTATCTACACCATACAGCCCGATGTGATTATCGAGACGGGCGTAGCTCACGGTGGCTCGCTCACTTACTACGCCGGACTGTGCAAGATACTGGACAAGGGCAGAGTCATTGGAATAGACATCGACATCCGTCAGCACAATCGCAAAGCGATCGAGGAGCACTTTCTTTTCCCTTGGATCACGTTGGTGGAAGGACCTTCTACAGATGCGCGCATTGCTGCGCAAGTTCGCGCCATGGTCAGACCTGGTGAATCCGTTCTGCTGTTGCTTGATTCCAATCACTCAAAAGAACATGTAAGTGCAGAACTGGAAACCTACAGCTCACTGATCACACCAGGATCCTATATCGTATCCATGGATGGGATTATGAGAGACGTCGCAGGGGCTCCTCGAACCAAACCGGACTGGGAATGGAATAATCCTTTGCAGGCAAATCGGGAGTTCGTTGCAGAGCACCCGGAATTTGAAATAGTTGAGCCGGAATTTCTGTTCAATGAAAGCTCGGTCAGTAAACGGGTAACTTACTGGCCGGAGTGCTTTCTGCGTCGCACGGAGAATCCTCAGTCGGCTTGAAAGGAGGAATTCATTCGATCCTTTGCCGAGATAGTGGGCTCGATCGCCGGCCATTCAACGCCGAACGCCGGGTCATCAAAGCGTAACCCCCGTGCGCTTTCCGGATGGTAGCTGGTAGAAATCTGATAGAACAACGTAGTCTCATCCGTTAGGGTTTGGAATCCGTGGGCTAATCCCTTCGGAACGTAGAGTGACTTTCCGTTGTCCGCCGTCAGTTCCACACTGTACCATCGCTTAAAAGACGGCGATTCCGGGCGCAGGTCGATGATCACGTCGTAGGCAGCGCCCTGCGTGCAGCGCACCAACTTGGCTTCCTCATGAGGCGCGACCTGGTAATGCATGCCCCGCAAGGTTCCTTTCTGCTTGTTGAAGGAAATGCTGGTTTGCGCCAAGTTGGCATCCAAGCCGTGTTGCTCGAACTCACTGGCACACCAGGATCGTGCGAAGAACCCACGCTCATCTTCGACGCGTTCCAGATCGATGACAAACGCGTCCTTGATGCGCGTGGGTGTGAAGATCATGGTATTACTCTGACCTCTGGAATTGGCACGACCAGCTGGCCCCCCCATTCCTGGATGTAGCTCATTTGCGAGGCAATCTCGTCTTGCAGATTCCAGGGAAGGATGAGCACGTAGTCGGGCTTTGTTTCTCGAATCTTCTCGGGTGCATATACGGGGATGTGTGAACCGGGCAGGAGATGACCCTGTTTATGCGGATTTCGGTCTACCGTGTAGCTGAGCGTATCGGCGTGGATGCCGCAGTAATTGAGTAGGGTGTTCCCCTTTGCCGGCGCCCCGTATCCGACGATCTCCTCACCTGCCTGTTTAGTCCGGATGAGAAAGTTGAGCAGATTTCGTTTCGCTTTCTCGACCTGCCGGGCGAAGCCTTGGTAGGTCTCCAGGTGGTTGACTCCTTCCCGGATCTCCCGCTGCCGCAATTCCCTTATCCTGTCCCTCTCCGGGTAGCGCGTGCAGCTTTCATGGCACCCGTAGATCCTGAGGGAACCACCATGCGTCTCCAGTTCTTCAACATCGAATAGCGTGATGCGATGTCTCTTGAATGCGCTCTCTACACTCATCAGAGAAAAATAGGAGAAGTGTTCGTGATAGATGGTATCGAACTGATTGCCCTTCATCAGTTGCATCAGGTGAGGGAATTCCATCGTGATTACACCACTCGGCTTCAAGACGATCTTCATTGCGGCGATGAAATCGTTAAGATCCGGTACATGGGCAAGTACGTTGTTACCGATCAGCAGGTCCGCACTGTTGTCAGCAGCAGCAAGCGCTTTTGCAGTCTCCGTACCGAAGAATGTAACCAGCGTCGGGATGCCTTTGCGTGTAGCCACGCGAGCTGTATTGGCGGCAGGTTCAATGCCCAGCACAGGGATTCCGCGCTGGACGAAATATTGCAGCAGATAGCCGTCGTTACTGGCGAGTTCGATTACGTAGTGTGACTGGTCGATACCGAAAGTCCACACCATTTCTTCGACATAGCCCCGCGCGTGTTGCAGCCACGACTCTGAAAACGAGGAGTAATAGGCGTAGTCGTTGAAGATATCTTCCGGCATCACGGAGATGGGCAACTGGACCAGCCAGCACTCGGTGCACAAGAGTACTTTGAGGGGGTAATACGGTTCCACCGTCTGACATTCGCCCGCACTTAGATAGCTGTTGCTTAGCGGGGCAACACCGAGATCAACCAGCGTATGCTGCAGTTCTGAGTTGCAGGAGCGACACTTCATGCCGCGCATCCCGGCGTTCGCGATGCAAGCCTACATTGATAGCGGCTGATGTCCCCGGTCATCAACTCCAGTCCATCGCGCCCCGCCATGTGTCCTTTGTACCAGGCCACAGTCCAGTCCACGCTTTCTTCAAAGCTGAGTAGCGTCGACCAGCCCAGCCTGCGGCGAGCCTTGGATGAGTCCAGCGTAAGCAGATGGGCTTCGTGCGCAGTACATGTATCATCCTGTTCCCACCTGGCTCCGAGCCCCCAGCACCATGTGACCCTTTCACAGACATCCGCTACGGTTCGTATGTTTTCCTCAGGTGGTCCAAAATTCCAAGCTTCCATGCCGCCACCATCTGGAACAGTTAGGACTTCGGCAAGCGTGAGGTAACCTGTTAGGGGCTCCAAAACATGCTGCCAGGGACGCGTTGCACGAGGACTTCGAACCATCGCTGTGTGACTCTTGCTAAACGAACTCACTAAGTCTGGTAGCAGTCGGTCCGTCGCCCAGTCTCCGCCGCCGATGACATTTCCTGCCCGTGCCGAAGCAATGGCTAGGGAAGGGCGATCAGCATCAGCGGGGCTATAGAAAGAACGGCGATAGCAGGCCGTGACCAGTTCCGCGCACGCTTTGCTGCTGGAATATGGATCGTGTCCGCCCATTGCATCTTCTTCCCTGTAACCCCGATGCCACTCCCGGTTCTCATAGCACTTATCGCTGGTGACAATAATGACGGCTTTGACGCTGTCTGCAGCACGTAATGCTTCGAGCAGATTCACTGTTCCCATCACGTTTGTTGAGAACGTATCCACAGGATTTGCATAGGATGGTCTTACCAGCGCCTGGGCGGCCAGATGGAATATGACTTCCGGCTGCTGCGATACTATGGTTTGCCGCAAGGCAGCAAGGTCTCTGATATCACCTACCGTGGAATGCACACAACCGGCAACGGAAGCGAGTTCAAACAGACTGGGATCCGTGGGTGGGGCAAGCGCATAGCCACTCACTTTAGCGCCGAGATGGTGAAGCCAGACAGCCAGCCAGGAGCCCTTGAAGCCGGTGTGTCCCGTTATCAGAACCGGCTTGTCCTGCCAGTATTGCTGTCTCAATATTGCCACACCTTCCATGGTGCATTGCCCGAATGCCACAGTTCCTCGAGAATGTTGCGCTCTCTTAGGGTATCCATGGGCTGGAAGAAGCCGCTGTGCTCATACGCCATGAGCTGTCCTTCGGCAGCCAGCCTCTGCATCGGCTCCAATTCGAAGGAGGTGCTGTCTCCCGCTATGTAGTCATATATCTGAGGTCCCAGCACAAAGAAACCGCCATTGATCCAGCCTTCGCCGCTCTGCGGCTTTTCCACAAATTCTCGAACCTGCCGTTCTTCGATTCGCAATCCGCCAAAGCGGGCCGGAGGGCGTACCGCACATATGGTGGCGATCTTTCCATGGGATTTATGAAATGCCAGTAGATCTGTGATGGGGATGTCTGCCACGCCATCTCCGTACGTGGCCATGAACGTTTCGTTACCCATCCAGCGTTGCAGCCGTTTTAGGCGCCCGCCGGTCATCGTGTCGGCCCCCGTTTCGACCAGGTCTATCTGCCAGTTAGGGCACATTCTGTGATGTACCTTGCTCTTGCCGTCACCGAGACTTACGCTCAGATCGTTATTCAGGGCATAGAAATTCAAGAAATACTCTTTGATGGCTTCACTCTTGTATCCCAACGCCAGCACGAAATTATCGAATCCGTGGGCCGCGTAGATCTTGAGAATGTGCCAGAGTATGGGTTTGCCGCCGATTTCCACCATCGGCTTGGGCCGAACCGCCGATTCTTCCTGCAGGCGGCTACCTAATCCACCGGCTAGAATTGCTACTTTCATGAAATATCTCCTCCATGAAATACTCCAGAATTGGCTGGCACCGACGCGCGGTAGGGTGCCTTTGGCCTTTGCTGATGGTCATCGCACGTCCAGGCGTGGATGAATAAACGATACCTATTCTCTCAGTATAGAGCAGGAATCCAGCTCCGATATGTTGCCGGGTGGGTAACGATTGATAGTCCCCCGGACACCATTTATTCTGCTGATTGAGTCTCAACGATGATCCAGGTTTAGCCATGAAGATCGAGCATCTGCTTACCGCATACCCCCCGGAGAAAAGGGTGCTGGATGCCAGAGAGCGGATATTGAAGAAGTTGGAGGCTGACGGCGCCAAAATCGTCGTGCTGGACGACGATCCCATGGGTACGCAGTCGATACACAGCGTGGACGTATACACGTCTTTCCGGGAGAGGGAACTGCAGGGACTCTTCGATGGCAGCGACACACTGTGTTTCCTTTCCACCAATTCTCGTAGCTTGTCCGAATCGGACGCATTCGAACTGAACCTGATGCTGTCGCAACGCATCAAGCGTTGTGCTGAAAGTGCTGGCAGGAAATTGCTGATTGCCTCGCGCAGTGACAGCACGCTGCGGGGGCATTTCCCGGCGGAAATTAGAGCGATCGAGCAGGGCATTGCAGAAAAGGTCGACGCTGTCATCATCGCGCTCTCTTTCTTTGAAGGGGGTCGCTTTACCATCGACGACACGCAATGGGTCGATGAAGGCGGCAGCCTGCTTCCCAGCCACGAAACAGAATTCGCCAATGACCCTGTGTTCAGTTACGCCTCGGCACACCTGCCCAGTTGGATTGAAGCGAAGAGCAATGGACATATATCTCGTGACGAGGTCCTCACCATCTCGTTGTCAGACATCCGCGCCGGTGGACCAGAGCGCGTTCAAGAGCTCTTGCGGCAGACCGGCCATGGGCAGCCGGTCGTGGTGAATGCTGCGTGCTACAGTGACCTCGAGGTATTCGTGCTTGGGTTGATGCAAGCGGAAAGTGAAGGAAAGCAGTTCCTGTACCGCTGTGCCTCATCCTTCGTCAAGGTGCGAGGCGGAATCGAGGATCGTCCGCTGCTCAATTCATCCGAATTGAGTACGAAAGGAGATCCAGGAGTGGTGGTGGTAGGCTCCTATACGCACAGATCTACCCGCCAACTGGAGAAGTTGTTGGCGTCTGGCCTCTCCATGGGTATAGAAGTGCCAGTACAAGACCTTCTCGATGCCGACAGGAGGAAAGCGGTCATTGAGACTGTTGTCCGGAAGGCGGATGCTGCACTAATAAAGGGTACAACAGCGGTGATCTACACAGAACGTAAAACGATTGCACTCGGGGGATCGGATTCTCTAAGGGCGGGAGCTGTGATCATGGACGCTCTGTGTCTGATTCTACAGGCGCTGCAGCAATCGCCAGCATTCACCATCGCCAAGGGAGGATCCACCAGCCACCAAGTGGCAACGAAATTCCTGAAGATAGATCGAGCACGTGTGCTGGGGCAGGTGGCCGAAGGGGTTCCTGTCTGGCGAGTCGGCGAGCCGGGGCATGAGCCGAGCACGCTCTTTGTGCTGTTTCCGGGCAACCAGGGCACGGAGAATACACTGGCAGACGTGCTTACATCACTGATTCCAGGCTGAATCACGTCACCGATGCTGCTGACGGACGATGAGAACTGGATCACGTTCTTGCCCTGCCGAGTAGGTTCTAATATGCTCCCGAACGACGCACGTTCAAGGAGATAGGGCCATGGCAGCGGTCACAGCCGATCAGCTGAAAGCATTGCACCCCTTCACTGAGTTTGAAAGTCCCCAGATCATCAACGATGTCCTCTCCCGGGGAGTGCTCCGGAAGTGCAAGGAAGGCACCATCCTATTCAAACGGGAACAGGTCGATGACACCATTAATTGGTTGATGTCCGGCTCACTCGACCTGCTGGACGAGGATTTCGATGTGGTAGCGCTGCAAAGTACTGACGATGCCGCTCGGAAGGCGTTAGATGATCAGTCACCCCACTCGGTCACTGCAGTGACCACGTCCGACTGCGTGGTTTTTAGACTCAAACGGTCGTTTCTGGATCTGGTAAAGAAGCTGGCCGCGTCCGATAACGTCATGGTCACCAGCATGGAGGAGACGGAGGAGTCAGACTCCGATTGGATGTCGGCCATGCTCACCTCACATCTGTTCGATTTCCTCGAACCAGCCAATATCCAGGCCTTGTTCAGCCACTTCGAGGAAGTGGAGTATGCGGCCGGCGATACGGTCATCACCCAGGGCGAGGCGGGTGACTATTTCTACGTCATGAAGAGCGGCCGCGCCAAGGTCGAGTACAACACCAGTTCCAAAGCGATCCTGTTGGCCGAACTCGAGACGGGTGCCTTCTTCGGCGAAGATGCCCTGATCAGCGATGTACCACGCAACGCCACCATCACGATGCTCACCAACGGCAAGCTGGAGCGACTTGCGGAAGGGGACTTTGAGAAACTGATGCATTCTCCCACGGTGGTGAAGTTGAAGCTCGAAGAAGTAGAAAAAATGATCGAGGAAGGGGATCCGCTCACTTGGATCCTGGATGTCAGAACGCGCCACGAATTCCAGGACAACATGATTGAGGACAGCATCAATATTCCTATTCTCAAGATACGTGAGGGTCTAAGCAAACTCGATGAAGAAGCGGTCTACGTGCTGCGAAGCCAAGGCGACAAACGCGCTGAGCTGGCAGCCTTCATCCTTCTGGAAAACGGTTTCGATGCCTATGTGCTGGCCGAAAAGCGGCCACCGACCGAGAAGACAGGGGACGATTCAGCAGATGAATAGGGAGCCCCACATGGGCTCGCGTTTTTTTTCCTGAATTCTGACGAAAATCACCTTACTCCGACTCCCTTGTACTATAACTATTAATTGAGAGTTCACAGAAGAGCGAGATCTCTCTGGGGAGAGGTCCTCTGTCTGTGCTGATAGAGTGAGGAAGCTCGCGTGCAATCCATAACCGACGATATACGCAACGAACTGACCAGCGCGATTGCTAATGACGACTTGGTCCTCCCGACCATGCCGGAGGTCGCCTTACAGGTCAAACAGGCAGCGGAAAATGATCTCGCCACCGCCGCCAGTATCAGCAAGGTGATCGGCAACGATGCTGCCATGTCGGCCAGGATCATCAAGGTTGCCAACAGCCCACTGCTCAGAGGCGTGCAGCATGTTGACGATCTGCAGATGGCTGTCAGCAGGATAGGACTTGGCTATGCCTGCAATCTTGCCATCGGCATCGCCATGGAGCAGCTGTTTCAAGCGACCTCTGAAACGGTAGATCAGGTCATGCGGCGCTTTTGGACACACTCCACCGAAGTAGCCTCGATCAGCCACGTTTTGTGTCAGCACTTTACCGATCTGCGACCGGATCAGGCGACGCTGGCGGGGCTGGTACACGCGATCGGAACACTACCGATCCTGACGTATGCCGACGATCAGGACGAGTTGAGCGAACAGGTTCTGCAGGAGATTATCGACGAACTCCACCCGGAACTCGGTTCCAAGATCCTTAAGGCGTGGGACTTTCCGGAAGAATTGCTCGACGTCCCCACGCAGTACCTGGACTTTGGTCGCCAGAATGGGGCCACAGACTATGTTGACGTCGTACTTGTGGCCAACCTGCAGAGCCTATCGGGCACATCCCATCCGCTCACCGAAATGGACTGGTCCGAGGTCACCGCATTCGATCGACTGGGACTGGATCCAGATCAGATCTGCGCCGAACAGGAAGAGTTGTCAGAAGATCTGGCGGCAGCGAAAGATCTGCTTCACTGAGAACGTGACCGCAAAGTCGCTGCCTGTTGTTCGGTCAGGCCCAGGCGTGTGATGATCTGTTCTACCTCATCGGGCTGTCGGCGCAACCAACTATTTGCCAGATTCATCGTTGCGGATTCGACTGACTCGACGGGCAGATCGTCGAGCAGGAGGATTGCTTCCTCTGGATCGGACATATTTGGAATGGCTCCGGACAACGCATTAGCTTTGGCAGTTGACTGTGGCAACGATGCGATCCAATCGAGTGTTGCGCTTGGGTCCGCATTGATCCAGCGCTGACTCGTCATTTGAAACAGGCCTCGGTATTCCGGGTTGGCAACATCATCTTCAATTAGACTGGCTAGACCGCGTGGATCGCGATGTGCCCAGTTCTGCAATACCGATCGTCTGGAAGATGCATAGCTGGACGAGTCAGCATACTGTTCCAGCCATTCCAGCGCATCACTAGGGTCTGCTTCTGCCCTTCTCTGAGCCATGCTTCTTAGTAGAGCGCCATGGAATTCAGGCCGATCGGACAGTTCGTCAAGCCATGATTCTGCTATACCCGGAAAGCGTGACAGTGCTGAAATCGCCTGTAATTTTACTGTTCGATCATATTTCTCATCGAGGCTCATCAGCCAGGTCATTCCTTCTACTGGACTCCTAATAATGTACCGATGGGAGATTTGCTGGAATACAGCTTCCTGATAACGTTCCGGCATGGTTGCCATATATGCAAAGGCGGCCTCGTTGTCAGTGTGGATCCATTGCGACAGCAGATGTCCAAGGATCTCCACATTGCCGGTTTCCGATATCAACGCTTCCACTCTGGGTAGCGCGAGCTCCGGATCGCGCGCAGCGATCATGGGTAGTATCTGTCGCTGAACGCTCTGATCATCCGGAAAGTAGGTGTCCAACATCTCAAGCGCTCGTTCAGAGTCCGTGCGAGCTTGCATGGCGATGACTGATCGCATGAGCTGTTGCTTTTCACGTTCGTTGGTCAACTCAGAGAGTCTTCGTACGGCGGCATCAGGATCGGTCTGAAACCAGCGACCGATGGCTCTCATCATACGCGATTGGCGCTGAAGATCTGTGCTCTCCAGGGCATCTTCAAAGGCATCCTGAGGAGAGAGACGATTCAATCGAACCCGCTCGCCGATCTGTTGCGCCTGACTGCCGAGCGCTGCTTCAATGTCCGATAGATATCCGTTGTCACGTAGAGATGGGTCTGCGAGCAGTCGTGTACCAATCTGCATCTTTAGCCCCCGATTGGTCAACGACTGGAAGTAGTAGACAGCCGCTTCCGGATCGTGGCGAATCCAACTGGTTAGCACGTGGGAAATGAATACACTTTGGTTCATCAAAGGGTGTTCGTCGATAAAGGCAAGTGCCTCGAACGGATCAATGGCGATCACCCTCTCCAGTAGGATGCTTGTGATATTGTGATGGAATAACGGATCCGGGTCGTTGTAGCTCTGGGCCAGATAGTATATCAGTCGATCAAGGTTGCTCTGGCTGGCGATCTTGTAAGTGAGGTGAAGTTGCTCGAAGATGCTCGGCTGTCGAGTAATGTCACTGAATTCTAGGGCCGGGCGTTCAGTATGCGTGCTTTGAGTAGTACGCACTGTGGATGTATCCGATCCAATGCGATCCCGCACTACCACCACTTCTGAAGATTTGGTCTCCTTGCCCCACCAAATGCCTGTGGTAAAGCCGAGCGCGGCTATCAGCAGTGCAGGTATGATGTAGGAGAGGACTACCTTCATTCTGCCATTATAACCGAATCGTCACTGACGGTATGACTACGTAGTCAGCTACCTACAGCAGAAAGGTACAGGACACCCGCGTAATGTCGGTCCAGGCGAAGTTAAGACATTCCACGCTGGATATCAGTGGGAAGCGATCGGCTTTCTATGCGTATCTAACGCCAGGCCATGCGGAATTAGCTCCCGGCGCCTCCCATATGGCCTTTGCGTGCTTCCTTCTCGAGCAATCGTGCACCCCGTAGGATCCCGCCCAGCGAGTAATTGCCTTCGTGGCATGCATATTCATACACATTGCCATCGCTGGCCGGCCACGGGTATTCACCACCCCAGGATTCGGTCCAGGTGGGATCATCCACGGTGAATTTGTACAGCAACGTATCTCTATCGATACGGGAAAACCGCTCGATCACGTGAAGATCCTTGGACGCCATCCCTAAACCCGACTGTTCACGGAAGTTAGTAGTATCCACAACGAGCGTGTCTCCTTCCCAGTGGCCAACCGAGTCTCCCATCCACTTCCTGACGTCTGCTGCTACATGCTCGTCGTTCATTCGAATGATTCTGGCGTCGTGATTCATCTCAACGAGAATCATGACATGGTCTTTGGTCTGCACGATCTTCTTGAGGTTGTTGTACATCACCGGCAGCATGGGTGGACCTGAAGTCGATCCAAATCCCAGAAGACACCGCTCACCCAAGGGGCGAAGTTCCGGATCATCATAGGGCCCCGTTTCCATTTCCATCCACCAGGCTTCCCCGGTATTCTCATGTTGAAGGGCGGCAAACCCGGCCATGCGCTGTTGACCCGCTTTTGAGAACGGCGGCATTTGGCCGTTGGCAGGCGATGTCACAATGGAGGTGCGCCACTTACCATCTATCTTGAAATTGCTGTCCCCAAGATCCACGAAGAACGCGTTGTAGCCACCCACCCGACCCGCTGGGGCCTCAAATTCCGGAATGTAGAACTGGACTCCGCCTTGCGGCGGCGCTTCACGCTCTGGATCGCTCGGCAGGCTGTCCCGCTCGAGATTTTCCTGCCAATAAGCCACCATGGCTTTTGCTTCCTCCTCCGTCAAGGTAAGCCGATCGCCGAGCTGCGCCGGCCTGAACCTCGGTGTCAGGGTCGCGATATCGTAGGTTCCGGAGAGATCCGGATGCCCGTCGGCGGTGCGTGGTATATCATCGTTCGCGAAAATGGCAATTGGAACCGACATGAGGCAGGTGAAGGCAAAGCTGCGGAATCTCAGGTTTCTGTCTGGTGATTTCTGATTATTCATTTTTGCTCTCAGACTGTGACTGACCTACTTCATTATAAGCCAGATGGGAACGAAAGAAACCAGATGCTACTAGCCCGACATTATAAGCTCCAAAACTACCGTTATTTGGAATCGCCGGGCTCAGTTGGGACCGGTACCTATGGCGATAGGATTGAAACTAGTGTCGCTTAATGCGTCTCGAGCGCCGCTGTACTCAAATTCATCTTCAAAGGTACAGTTCAATATCTTGATGTGGCTCCCGGCAGGACGATGTCGGCGGCAATTCATGCGGTTGGTATCGCCACCATATTGGGCAATGTAATTACTGACTATCTCCTCTGCCTCAGGCTTAAGCACATCAGGAATCTGTTCACGCATGTCGTGCCAGTAGTGCTTGATTTCCGGCATGGTCATAGGTGATGCCGCCACACCCAGCCAACCGATGGCTGCTTTGTTGTCTTGTGGCACATTACCAAGACCAGTCAGATAGAGGTACCCCACGCGTGCCTGGCAATACTTGAAGCCGTGTTTTGCGGCGTTAAGCAGGTAGGGAAACGCATCTTTAAATCTTCCGATCCGGTAGTAAAACGAGCCCCTCCTACGGTCATCATAGACCTGAGATATGGTCGGCATTGGGACTCTGAAGTTCTTGGGTCGAGGCGCATAAACGGTGACCTCGTCAATTGACGCATCTTCGTCCGCACGATGCGCCGCCGCCGATGGGACTTGTTCACCTGCCGCGTCCATATTACCGGCCTCTTCGGAATTCGCACCAACGGATGGGCGCTCCGGGTTCGCACCCTCGGCTAGCAGAAACTCCTCAATGCGCGTGTTACCCTCGGCTGCTGCCGAGATGAAGGGCGTCTCGGATAGGGTGGAATTGGCGTCAATGTCTGCTCCCCGACTGAGCAAAAGCTCCATGACTGAAATATCGTCAAAGGGGGACTGTGCGGCAGCGTGGAGAGGTGTCTCCCCAGACCAGTTCTTGCATTGACGTCTGAACCGGCCTCGATCAGGTAGAGGATGATGTCCTTATGGCCCAGAAATGCCGCCCAATGAAGCGGCCGGTTACCCTTGGCGTCGGTGGCCAGCATGAGGTCGGCATCGACCTCGACCTCGACCAACTGCAGCACCTTTGCCAGATCGTGAGACTTGACCGCCTCGTGTATCGCAGCCCGAGGATCTACAGGTTTGTGAACGCACGCAGCGATCAGAAGCAGCGCGACGATTGCACAGATGTGGCGCCCGACATTTGAGTTGTTTGCAGCCTGTATAGCTAACCCTGACACCGACATTGCTTTCTCCTCTCCTGGATCCGCAGGCCGGACATTGCTATGGCCATTGTTTGGGTGAATTCTACTCCGACGACCTCCGTGCGTATAGGGCCTGCACGCCGGGCTCGTCGCGTGTTTCTAGTGAATTGACTTGACGTCAGACCGATTCGTCAATACATTGCTGGTAGCGCCCAATTCTGACGCATGCGATGTAGCAGCCACAGTCGAACGGCGATGCAGCGAAATTCGAATGATGGCGGATCATGCTGACGTACCGGTGCCTCTCGGTAGTCAGCCTGACTCCTTTTTCATGTAGTCGGTATGTCACATCAGAAACAGATTCTGAAGATGCAGAACCCCGTCAGCTTGCTCGACGCCAGCGCCGGTATCACATGATCGTGGACTTCCTGCAGGTTGATGGTGTGGCTGCCTTCACCCGGCCTCGGATTGTGGTGTAGCACCAGCATGACCAGCTCTAATTTGGGAAATACCCACAGCAACTGACCGCCGTATCCGCTGGCGTAGATCACTTGCACGCTGCCGCGAGGTGTATACAGCAGTGTACGCCACCACTGGTAGCCATAGCTCGAATCGTTGCCGGAGTTCGGCCGGGGGACTTGAAAGGCCGTCGACTCCTCGATCCAGCTTGCAGAGATGACCTGCTTACCGTTCCAACGACCGTTATCCAGAACGAGCTGACCCAGTTTGAGGAGGTCGCGCGCGCGTAGATAAAGGCCGCCCCCGGTATGGATCTGGCCCGAAGGCGCGCCCCAGTGGTATCGGTTAATTCTCATCTTCTCGAAGAGCGTCTGTTCTGCGTACCGGTCGATTCGCGTACCTGTCGCTTCAAGTACCACACCGCCCAACAGGATCGAAAGTCCGCTTGTGTACGCGAACTGATCACCGGGCTCGACATCTCCTGCCCTGTCTCGGGACAGGATATACCCATACATGTCACCGCTGCGATTCATGCGCCAGTTGTCATTGCGTGAATTGGTATAGGATATTCCCTCCTCGTGCCAGTCCAATCCCGCGGACATCGTTAAGACGTGCTTGAGGCTGATGGGGTATTTGTCTTTGACCCACTGGGAATCGGCGTAGCCTTCGTAGTAACGATGCAAAGGCTGGTCCAGATCGGCGATCAAGCCATCGTCGTACGCCGAGCCAAACACCAGCGAAGTCACGCTCTTGGTGACCGACTGTAGGGTATGGATCTCATTTCGATCGCCGAAGTGGAAGTACTCTTCGAGTACCAACTGGCCTTCCCGCGCCACCAGCACGGCATCCAAGCCCTGGTAGTCCCCGCCCACCACCTGCTCGAACAGCTCGTCGAGATCCTGAATTTCATCTTCGTTGAGGGACGAGACGGGCCATCCATCGCCAAGACCGTCGGGTGGGTGATAATCCCATGTCGTTTGGGCCAGACCTTGATGATCCGTTCGAGCCGGCATCTGCGTCGCCCACGTATCAACCTTGACGAAAACTGCGGGTAGTTCTCTTCCTTCAAAGTCGAGTACCCCATCCAGGCTTCTGTCTTTGGGGGTGAGGACACCCTTGAATCCGATCGACGCCAGCATATCCAATTCCACGGCGGCGCCATCAATATGGACTCGCTGCAGGTCGCCCCAAGCGGTCAGTTCCAGCATTTCCCAGCGGCCAACCCACTCAGGGTCTTCGGGTGACGGGCGCAGTTCGAATTCCAGAGCTGCTCGAAGTCCGATGATCTCTATTTCCGTGTGCCAGATCCCGGCCAATTCTTCACTCATGTCGGCGAGAGCAGTCTGGCTCAATACGACCAGAAGACTCAGGAGATGCTTGGCGCGCATAGCTGATACCGCTGTCTCAATGGTTAATGGCGAGGCCATGTAAATGGGCATCTGTATTATGCCGATTGAGTGTCACTCCTGCTATGCAGGGTTCATGTCAACCTGATTGCCGTGCCGCTGGAATGCTCTGGCATGCCCGCCAGTGACCTTCTGGCATCGTGATGGGCTTTTGATGTAGATTAGAGGAAACCAGAGGTCCATATGCCAGCCAAGAATCCATGGAACAATCGAAGCGCCGCTTTTGCCGTTGCTATTTCCTTTCTGCTTGGGCTCATCGGTGCTCTGGCGCTGCGCTCGAGTGATGTCAAGCAGGAGACCGGTTTCGCCGCTGCAGCGGGTCAATCCCGGATTCACTGGCGCGTTCCCGTTGGCTTCAGTACCAATCTACCTGCGCTGGGTGACAACATTCTCTACGTCTCTTCTTCTTTGGAGCAAGCATCAAACGGCCGGGTTGTGCTTGAGGTATTCGAACCGGGCATGCTGATACCGCCCTTCAGTATCACCGAAGGAGTACGGGATAAGAAGATTGAAGCGGGCTATACCTGGCTCGGATACGATCAGGGCCGCATTGCCGCCACACCGCTCATTTCGGCGGTACCCTTCGGCATGGAACCCTGGGAGTTTACCGCATGGTATTTTGAAGATGAGGGGCGCGCGTTAACGGATGCTCTATATCACCCGCACAACGTACATCCGGTTCTGTGCGGCGTCATCGGCCCGGAGACCGCCGGCTGGTTTCGTGAGCGCATTGAATCTCTGGATGACTTCCAGGGATTGAAGATCCGTTTCGCCGGGCTAGGAGGCAAGGTGATGCAGAAGTTGGGAGCGTCCGTAACGATGCTTCCGGGGGGAGAGATCTTCCAGGCGCTCGAAAAGGGTGCAATCGATGCCACCGAGTTCTCCCTACCGGTCGTGGACCAGATGCTGGGTTTCGACCGAGTGGCCAAGTTCAACTATTTTCCCGGTTGGCACCAGACATTTACAGCCGCACACCTCGTCGTGAATCTACAGTCATGGCGCGCGCTTGAAGATGCCGATCGCACCCTGATCGAGATGGCCTGTACGGCCGGCGTGATTCGTAATCTGTCCAGGGGTGAGGGAATTCAAGGTGCCGTCATGCAGGGATTTCCAGACAAGGGAGTCACACCGGTTAAGTTTTCAGAGGAAATCTTGAAACAGTTGGAAAAGCTGACCATGGAAGTCCTGCAGGAGGAAGCGGATAAGGACGAGGACTTTGCGCGTATCTGGGACTCGCAGAAGAAATTCCTTGAAACCTATCAGAACTGGAAGAGCCACGCCTATCTGCCCAGAGACTTCCAGGCCAAGAACAAGAGCGAAGGCGAGTAGATGCTGCAGCTACCTCATACGGCTCTTTCCATCTGGGTTGAAAAGCAGATTCTGCGGCTGGGAGATGCCGCCTCCTGGATCTGGCTGCTACTGCTCATCATCATCGTCCTCAACGTCGTCATGCGTTATCTGTTCGGACTTGGACGGATCGAATTCGAAGAGATTCAATGGCACCTCTATGCCATTGGTTTTCTACTCGGTATTTCGTACGCCGTTGTCTCCGATTCCCATATCAGGGTCGATGTGCTGAGGGAGAGACTGCCCGTTCAGCTACAGGCCTGGGTTGAACTGTATGGAACTATCATCCTGCTGTTGCCGTTCATCGCCCTGGTTCTGTATGGTTCCATTCCGTTCATATCCTATTCGTTTGCCACCGGTGAAATATCAGAATCGCCGGGCGGCCTGCCATATAGATGGCTGATCAAGAGTTTTCTCGCTGTCGGCTTCATCCTTCTGCTCGTGGTGACATTGAGTCGACTGTCACGAGTGTGGTGTTTCCTGTTCGGATGGCCGAGGTCCCTAGTTCCGGCATCTGAAGATGAGGGCGGATGATGTCAACTGGAGACATTCTATCTCTGTTGATGTTCGCCTCCTTCATTCTCCTGATCTTTTCCGGTTTCCCAGTCGCGTGGGTCTTGGGGGGGTTGGCCGTACTCTTCACTGCCATCGGTATTGTGCTGAATGTGGATTTCCACCTGCCGGTGGCCATGGATTGGGATTACAGCCTGCTGGTTGTCGACCGAATCTGGAACTTGATGAACAACTGGGTGCTTGTCGCCTTACCTATGTTCATCTTCATGGGTCTGATGCTGGATAGATCCGGCGTGGCGCAACGCCTGATGGATAACTTCGTCAAGCTCTTCGGCGGCGTGCGTGGCGGCATGGCCGTCACGGTTGCGCTGATCGGCATCCTCCTGGCTGCAACAACGGGGATCATTGGCGCCTCTGTCGTCCTGTTGGCTCTGCTGGGGCTGCCGCAAATGCTGGATAGGGACTACAAGCCGGAATTGGCAGCCGGCACGGTCTGTGCCGTCGGAACGCTGGGTATACTGATTCCACCAAGCATTATGTTGGTATTGATGGCCGACAGACTGGCGATGCCGGTTGGTGATCTGTTTCTTGGCGCACTTTTTCCGGGGCTAATCCTGGGTGGAATGTTTGTACTGTACATTCTCGGATACGCATATCTGAATCCCGAAGCAGCCCCGGTACCCGAACAGCGAGAGCCAATTACCCTGCAACTCGTCATCAACGTGTTCCTGGCGATTCTCGCGCCTGCTGGTCTGATCGTAGCTGTCCTGGGTTCCATTTTCTTCGGCCTGGCAACGCCAACCGAAGCCGCGGGCGTTGGGGCTTTTGGCGCGACAGTGCTTGCCTGGTGGAACCGAGAACTCAGACTCGGAGTCATCAGAGACGTACTGCAGGAGACCACGCGAACCACGGCATACATTTTTGCCATATTCCTGGGTGCCACCGCATATTCGCTTGTGTTAAGGGGGCTAGGTGGTGACGAACTTATTGAGGGGCTATTGAAAGGTCTGCCGTTTGGTCCTACGGGGATAGTCATCTCAATTCTTGCATTCACCTTTCTCTTGGGGTTCTTCCTCGACTGGATTGAGATTACGCTGATCATACTGCCTTTGGTGAGCCCCGTTGTCGTGGATTTGGGGTTTAATCTCGTGTGGTTCACGGTACTGTTTGCGGTCTGTCTTCAAACTTCATTTCTGACACCACCGGTGGGTTTCGCGATCTTCTATCTGAAGGGCGTCGCACCGGCAAACATGCCGGTATCGACAATCTACCGTGGGGTCGTGCCGTTTATCGTTCTTCAGTTACTCGGTCTGGTGATGATCTTCGTCTGGAAGGGCATCGTCACCTGGTTGCCGGCACAGGCCTATTAGATGCCGTGGCGTTCGGCCGTGTCCATTCCACCGGCAACAGTGCTAGAATGCGGCCCCCTTCTGCTGTAGATTCTGTCCATGATCTCCCTCAACAATGTCGCACTTCGCCGTGGTCAGCAGCTGTTGTTCCAGCATGTGTCCCTGACAATCGCCCGTGGCGAGAAAGTTGGCTTCGTTGGTGCAAACGGCACGGGCAAGACCAGTCTATTTGCCATGCTCACGGGGGAGTTGCTGGCGGACGAAGGGAGCATTAGCCTGCCCGTCAGTACGCGGCTTGCGTATATGCAACAGGAGGTCATTCCAACGGATCAACCGGCGGTGGAATACGTGCTTAGTGGCGATCAGGAATATGTCCGGCTGAATGAAGCCATGGCGAGCGCCGACGAGAGTGGCGACTATTCCGGCGTCGGCGAACTGCACGACAAGATGGCAAGTATCGATGGTTATTCGGCACGGTCAAGAGCGGAACAGCTCATGGTCGGGCTGGGCTTTGCGCAGTCAGAGCTCGAGTCGCGGATGAGTTCCTTCTCCGGTGGCTGGCAGATTCGCCTTAACCTGGCCCACACCCTGATGCAACCGTCAGATCTGCTGTTGTTGGATGAGCCGACCAACCACCTGGACCTGGACGCGATCCTCTGGGTGTCCGATTGGATTCGTGCATATACCGGTACGTTGATACTGATCTCACACGACAGGACGTTCCTGGATGAGTGTGTGCATCGCATCGCGAGTCTGGAAGGCCGGACAATCGAACTGTTCCCGGGTAACTACAGTGCGTTTGAAACGATAAGAGCGACCCGTTTGGCCGAGCGGCAGAGCAGCTACGAGAAGCAGCAGCGGGAAATCAGCCATATGCAGGACTTTGTACGACGCTTCCGGGCCAAGGCCACGAAGGCTCGTCAGGCTCAGAGTCGTCTGAAGGCCATGCAGCGGATGGAACTGATCGCCCCGGCTCACGTCGATTCGCCCTTCGAGTTTGAGATTCCGGTATCGGACAAGATGTCCAGCCCGCTGCTGCAGCTCGATAGCGCGGATCTGGGATACGACTCGGCCGTGCTAAGTGACGTAACCATCAGCCTTTTCCCGGAGGACCGCTTGGGTCTACTGGGCCACAACGGGGCGGGCAAATCGACGTTTCTGAAGAGTCTTGCCGGACAGATACCGTTAGTCTCCGGTGCCCGCAGTGAGGGGAAGAACCTTAAGCTCGGGTACTTTTCACAGCAGCAGGTGGACAGCCTCGACCTGCGCCGATCGGCCTTCAGTCACATTCTTGATCTGGCTCCCGAGACATCGGAGCAGCGTATTCGTGATTATCTCGGCGGTTTTGATTTTCACGGCGAGCGAGTCAGGGAGCCGGTGGAGAATTTCTCCGGGGGCGAAAAGGCACGGCTTGCCCTGGCGATCGTCACCTATGTCAGGCCCAATCTTCTGCTTATGGACGAGCCCACCAATCATCTTGATATGGATATGTGTCAGGCACTCACGGTGGCGTTGCAGGCGTTCTGTGAACCCACGCCTTACCCCAACGCCTGGCCGGGTGGAGCTATCGTCCTGATATCACATGACCAACACCTGCTCAGCAACATCGTAGATGAGTTCCTTCTCGTGGATAACGGCAGGATTCAACGTTTTAAGGGCGATCTCAGCGACTATCGCAATTCCCTTTCAAAGGATGAAAGAGCGCCCCGCCCGGTTCAAGAGACGCGGGTCCATGCGCCCAAGATCAGCCACAAGGCGTCACGCAAGCTACGAACGCGCATGCGGACATTGGAGCAGCGCCTCGATCGCCTTCAGCGAAAACTGAAGGAAGTCGAATCGGCGCTGGCAGACCCCGATGTATACCAGCGTGACACGGGTACCAGCCTACAACAGCTGTTGCACGACCAGGCAGAACTGCGGGATCAGATTGAGACGATGGAACACGAGTGGTTGCAGCAATCTGCGGAACTGGACTCACTGGGCTAAGCAGGAGTCATGAGTGCTTTCGAACGCTTCAGGAAACGTAATCCGAATTATCTCTGCACGCAAAGCAACCAGCAGCTGAAGCAGAGATACCATCGCGTTACGCAATTCTGACTCCCTGTTTCCCTAAGGCGGTCTGCACTTTTGTGATATCAACCTGCCTACACGTCACGCCATCCTTGACCGAGACCGCAGCCGCCACGCCTGCGCCCTGACCCGTTACGGTGCAGCACATCATCTGACGGATAGCAGCATGGGACATTTTGTCCCCGGCAACGCAACGGCCTGCGACCAGTAGATTCTCGACTTTCGTTGGCAGCGTGATCCCGTAAGGCACCTGGAAATAACGTCCGGTAGTGGGAATGAACACCACTCCGTACCCGTCCAGAAATTCCGGGAAGATCCCAATGGAATCGTCGAAACGCGCTTCGTTCTTGATATCGTGTTCGGTGATATTGTAATCACCAATGATCTTTCTCGATTCCCTGATTCCCAGCGATGAACCAAAAGTCCTGAGCTTGGCGTTCTCAAATCCAGGGGTGTATTTCTTCATGGCAGCGATGGCCCACATGGCCCGTTGACGGCCTTCCATCTCGGCTTCGGTAAGATCCCAGACGTCCGTGGGGTCTTTGCCACGCATGTGTACTGAATTGATGTAGGTCGCCTCGCCCGCCTGCGTGAGACTGTGCCACCAGGGACCTCCCCTCAGCGCCCCCTTGGGAATGTCGCCGGCTTCGGTGGCTTTGGTGAATGCATCTCCCGTACGTGTATAGAAAAGGTCTTGTTCCTTGCCTGCTGTCTCTTTAGCCCAATCCCCGATCCGGGCCGGATGTTGCCTCGTATATTCCAGCAATTCCTCAACATCGACCCCGCTGCATCCGAAGCCTACGGATACGCCCATCAGTTCGTTCTTCGGGTGCTTTCGATAGGGAGCACCAGCGTGAAAGGCGATGTCGGCATCGCCCGTTGCATCGATCACCCGTTTGGCCAGTATGGCCTGCCGTCCGGCCTTGCTCTCCGTAACGATCCCTTTGATGGTGTTGCCCTCGATGATCGCATCGACTGTAAAGCAATGAAGAAGCGGAACTACATCTGCTTCCTGAACCATCCTATCGGCCACGAACTTGAACATGTCCGCATCCAGAAGCTGACCCGTCCACTCAGGTGCCTCCTCCTCGGGTTCAGGAATCGTACCCAGAGATTCCAGGTCAGTCTGCGTGCCGCCCATCGCTTTGGCCCGCTGTTCAAACTCGACGCCGATTCCGCCCGCGTCTATGGTATGTTCATGACGGTACCAGGCAATGGGTTCCACCATGGCTTGAGTGATATTCCCGCCGAAGCAGCCGTACCGCTCTACAAGCATGGTCTTGACACCCTCCCTCGCTGAAGCCAAAGCAGCAGCAAGACCGCCGGGTCCGCTTCCCACTACCAGAACATCCGCTTCCGCCATCACCGGAATCGTCCTTGGCTTCTCTTTGATCTGTTTCATGCAGCGGCCCCTATGCAGTCAGTCTCTCTTGATCAGTGGAGAGATCATAGCTCAAAAGGATAGTCAGGTTGAGTCCGTGGGTGGAGCGTCATATAAAGATAGAAAAGAAAATGCTATAAAAAAGAATTGAAATGGTTGAAACTGGTTGATCTCCATGTCCGGTACGGCATGACACTGATGTCCTTTGTGCATCAACTGTTTCAAAGTCCGCACACAGGACCAGGGATGATCAGATGATGCAGCAGCGGAAGCGATCTCTCTACTACTCTTCGAGACCATACGAGGGATTGCCCTGAGTCAGGCAAGAGGATTCCACTTAGCTTCAGGAATGGAATTGTGCCTGTTGAATAAACCAGAAGGTAGAACAATAGTCGAGGTAGGAAAATGCAGAAAGGTCTTTTGCGCAAGTGCATGATTGGAGTTTCTTTATGTTCACTGCTGCCGTTGATGAGTGTGTTACAAGCGGCGGAGTTGCTAGACAGACCAGCGCCTGAACTCCTGCTCAGAGGAGTTGACGGTACTGATGGGCTGGAAGATATCGGGCAGATCGAAGTCTTTGTCCGACTTACCGAGGAATCGGTCGCTGCCTGGAGAAACAACCAGGTGAGCACGGGTCAGCCGGAACCAACTGCTGAGGAACAACGCGCCTACGCTGCTTCCCTGGAAGCGGCCCAGGCAGATGTGGCAGGCCAACTGAGATCATTGGGTGCCGAGGAGTTGTCGCGTCTACGGGTGGGAGACAATGGTCTGAAGATCCGAATCGACGCCAGCCAATTGGCGAACATTAGAAGTATTGGTGGCGTGTCAGCAGTCACCAAGGTCATGCAGTATACGCCGGACCTTACCAG
>CEPV01094390.1_pt1 | contig 37286 bp, 27 predicted proteins | sample 530451 | NCBI WGS metagenome assembly CEPV01 (sample SAMEA2620097, study PRJEB7988) | marine metagenome | isolation source: saline water (ENVO:00002010), including
CTACTTAGTCCGTCCGCTTGTGCGAGACTCCCTGTAATCGTATTCGCGAGATATCAAACGCGCGCCCTTCAGATCAAGCGGATTCAGTTGCTTCCTGTGTGCCACGAATTCCTTGAGGGCCGTCTCGATCAGTTCACGTTTCGTCTTGATTTGGCTCAGCGCCTGGGCTTCTCTGACCAGGTCATCATTCAGTACGATATTTGTTCTCATCGATACACATCCTAATGTGTATTGTGGTACACACGATGATCGCATGTGTCAGGAATCGAAACCAGCGGACAGCCATGCAGTGACTAGTCAGTCGGTATTCAGAGTGCCTGGCTTAGCGGATATCGATATTGCCCTGGGCATCTATCCTTGCAGGGCGACCACAGAACTCCTCGGATACCATGGACTGTAGCACCGACTTATCCTCCGTGTTTGCCCATACTCTCTTGCCATCAGGCGTGAGACATGCCAAGTGCCCGATTGTCGGTTGCTCTCCCCCATACATGGCGGTATAGGACTCGATGGTGACATCACCATGGTATTCAGCCAGTGTTTCTCTTGCCGGCAGACGATCGATTTCAGCTTGGACGTTCTGGAAACGAAAGTCCTGTTTTGGCGGCTCACCGCTGTAAACACCGTGTGCATGCTTGGACAGGTTTCCCCCGTTGCCGGTGATCAGACCTTTTGCTCCCGGATTCGCACGTAACAGCTCCACCATCGTGGCAATACTGTGCATCACGTAATTCATGATGGGTCCACCGCCGAACGTCAGTCCACCCGTGACCGTTAGCTGGGAAGTTTCTTCCAGCCCTAGCTCTCTGGCTGCAATCTGTACGGCTGATGGAAAACAGCTGTAGAGGTCCACGTAGGCAAGTTCCTCAATCGACGTATTTGCGAGCGAGAGGGCCCGATTACCCGTGATCCCGACTCCGGGTGAGGTATAGAAGTTGTCGCGTACGGAAGCGTTCGAATGGTCGACGCCGTCTGCACCGGCCTGGGGATAGACCCACTTACTCTCCGCAATTCCCAGTTGCTTTGCCTTGTCGGTGGAACACATGATGAGAGCCGCCGACATGTCCACTGCGCTGTTGGCGTTCATCAGTTTTGTATAGGGAACACTGATCGGTCTGTTGGTCGGTGATGGGGTGATGATCTCTTCCGCGGTGTAGTTGTCACGTATCCATGCGTTGGGATTACCTTGGGCAACATCGTTGAAGCGTGACCACAATTCAGAAACCCGTTTCTTGTGCTCGGCAATCGTCTCCCCCTTGTGGTATCTCAGAGCATTGTCATACATTGGGTACACCTGGACAGCCTGACGAATCCCCTTCGCCATTTCGTTGGCATGATGCTCGGCGCGCTCATAACCGATGATGGCATCGTATTTTCCTGGCGTCTTGCGCCAGTCGAGCTTGACTCCTGTCTTGCGAGCCTTGGCGGAACTGTAGCCGTTTTCGGCACCCGTGATCAGAACCAGATCGAACTTGCCAGCAAGGATGTCGATGGCGGTCTGATTGACCGTGTACTGCACCTGATTACCACCGACCGGCGTACTGGTAGTCTGCACATTGGACGCACCGAACTTTTCCGCGATGTATTTGGCTGGATTCTCATATTGCCACATGCCACGTATGACACGAACGGATTGAACACCGTTCAAGAGCGAGGGGTTGCCGCTATCCTGGGCCGCCTTTTCGCACGCCTGCAACATCATATCGAGAGGCTCGGTCGCCTCACTGAGGTCCTTTATGCGGTATTGAAGTTGCCCGACACCGACTACAACAGGCGTGTTTGGATTGGCCATGCCACTATCCCCTTAAGGTGAAACTGCAACCGTACCCATAGCCGACTAAGGCTGGCAAAGTTCAGGCATACTCGAAGTACGCGTTGGAGACCACCACCTTGTCTTCTACCCGCCCTTCAAATATGACGCGACCCGGACCATCGTGCCACATGTGCACAGCAAGGGTGTCTCCCGGGTAAACCGGTGAGGAGAAGCGTACCTTGATCTTTCGGAAGCGCGCGGCTGCGCCGTCACACAACTCAGCGACCAATAGCTGGCCACAATGCCCAAAGGTGCACAGACCGTGCAGTATGGGTTCGTCAAACCCACCAAACCGGGCGGACTCAGGATCGATGTGCAGCGGGTTGTAATCTCCTGAGAGACGATAGATGTGGGCCTGGTTATCCGGAATCTCAACGGCCGCGGTAACGTCCGCCGAAGACTCGGGCACCGTGATCTTGGTCGAGAAGGTTTCACCCGATCCCTCGAACGGTTCAATGTCCCCCAGCTTCTCGACCCCGCGACGAAAGGAGCCATTCACCATGCGCACACAGACGTTGCCGTCGCTGTCACGGACCAGGCTTTCAAATTCCACGAAGCCATTACCCTTCCCTCTGGGATGTGCAGCAATGACTCGCGACTGGACGGTCACTTCTCCGGTCAGGGGCAGTGGTTTTTCCATCTCCAGATAACGTTCAGCGTCTATATTGAGCGGACCGGGGGAGTTGGGTATGGCATTCAGGTCAATCGGCGCGCCCGAGCCCCCCCAACGAATAGGAAACGTTGGGAACACGGTAAAGTCAGGGTGGCCTTCATAGATAAAACTGAGATCCCTTGCGCCGATACCTACCGCATAGAGCAGCACATCACGCCGATCGTATTTAACGGTGACGGGATCGCCCCAAGGTCCTGCTTCGCCGCCCGGTAATGCACTCTGTGCGTCGTATTTTGCCATGACGTTTTGCCTCTCTGACTACATATTCATATTCAGAGCGGGATGATAATACGCAACGAAGGTGAGATGCTATTGAGTTAGCTGAATCTACTGGTATTTAGCCGCCCGCTTCAGCCACTTTGCCAGGTCCTTCTCTTTCGGGTTGAGGGGCTTGCCCGGATGGATAATATCTGAGGGGCATTTTTCCGCTGCCTTGACGATATCTCTGAAAGGCCCACCCCGCGGGTCCTTGATGATGGCCAGTTCGTTGTCATCATACGCAAAGATCGATCGGTTAATGGTGGTGCAGTCATCGCAACTGGTGCACTCGTTGCTCTCGATCCAGGGCATGTCTTCCGGGCTAATCTCCGCCTGGGCGGGGGCCGGCTGTGGGGATGCGGCATCGGCAGTGGGGGGCCGGGACAGATCAAGCCCCAGTTCGAGGATATTTGCACCGTCATTCTCCAGCAACTTCTCCACCAGTTTCGCGATAGCACCGGTGATGGCTTGTCGTTCACTCTCCTGGCCGGCATTCTCGATATCCCGCCGTAGACGATCTCGATCATCGAACAGCTTGTCCTGTTCCAGGGCCTTCAAGGATTGATGCGTGCTGTCAATCTTCTGGTAGAGCGCGGTATTGCAGATATCCTTACCGTTCTTAGCCAACTCCTTCTTGACCTGATCCAAGTCGGCGATGGCATCGGCCACTCTCTCCTGCAACGGCCTGACTGTCGTGTGCCACCAGGATTCGAAAATCTCATTCATACTCGACTGCTTTCAAATGTTGTGATACGGCTATTTCCGCTCACAGGAATCCAAATCACGCGCGCATGTGCAACCGATACACCTGCCCCCGTACCCTTCACTCAGATCGCGATCGCCATCGCACACCCACTGCACCACTACCCAGATGACCATGAGCAGCGGCGTACCAATAATCGCAATGAGGTAACTCAATGCTATCCTCCCAGGCCGCCAAAGCCCATAAAGGCGGTAGACAAAATGCCGGCCACTATCAGCGTCAAGGCGGCACCATCGACTATACCGGGCACGTCGGAAAGCTCCAACTCCTCCCGCAGACCTGCCATGATAATCAATGCCAGAGAAAATCCCAAACCGGCGCCGAGGGCAAACACCGCGGATTGTACAAAGTCGTATTGACGACTGGTCTGCCATAGCGCCACGCCAAGAATAGCGCAGTTGGTCGTGATCAGGGGCAAGAATATGCCCAACGTTCGAAAAAGTGCCGGGCTGTACTTACGTATAATCATCTCCACCAACTGCACCGTGGTCGCGATCACCACGATAAACGCGATCAATTGCAGATAGAGTGCGTTGATGGCTACCAGCACAATGTGAATTCCAAATGCTGCCATGGAACTCACCAACATGACAAAGGTAACGGCCAATCCCATGCGCACTGCCGTATCGATCTTGGCCGACACGCCCAGGAAGGGGCATATGCCGAGAAAGTAGGCGAGCACGAAGTTGTTGATGACCGTCGCGCTGACGAATATAAAACCAAGTGAATCCGTGTTCATATCACTGACCCTGGGTTGCGCTACTGACGTCAACCGAAACTGCCAATGCCTCTCTGCGCCGCACCAGCCAAATGTTGACGCGATTGGTGACGAGCAACAGCGCTCCCAATACGAAAAAACCACCCCCCGGGAGAATCATGATGACCCAGGGTTGGTAATTCGGACCAAAGAGATCGATTCCCGCAAACGTGCCGCTGCCAATCACTTCGCGCACCGCACCCATACAGAAGATGGCAAAGATGAACCCCACCCCCGTTCCCGCCGCGGCGATGACTGACGTGACGACGTTATTCTTCGAAGCGAAGGATTCCGCTTGACCTAGGATCATGCAGTTCACCACGATCAGCGAGATGAATGCACCCAGCCCTCGGTGAATCTCCAGGCTGACAGCCTGGATCACATATTCGGCCACGGTCACAAACGTAGCGATGATCAGGATATAGGCAGCGATGCGCACCTGCTTCGGGATTATGCTCCGCAGTAACGATATCAGCGCACTGGACAGAATGAGTACGAACAGCGTGGCAAGCCCCATGGATAACGCGTTGACCACGGTGTTGGACACCGCCAGCACCGGACACATGCCAAGCAAGTGTACGAATACCGGATTCTCATCCCAGAGACCCTTGAGGAAATCATCCATGGTACGATCGTCGGTCGACATCAGTGGCCTCCACCCAGGCACAGCTCATTCAGCCTCAACTGCATTTCCATCCCCCTCCAATCGAGATAAATTGCGCATGATCACCGGCAGACGGACCGCCGCGCTGGTATTGAGAATCCTGCCGATCGCTTTGGATGAGATGGTCGCACCCGTTATTCCATCGATCTCCCAGCCGTATTCCTTCGTCCCAAACTTCACCGTAACGATCTCGTTGGCAAGCGCGTCCCCGGATTCATCCAATCTCGCATCCAGGTTCAGAAAGTTGCTCCTGAAGGCCGGATCCAGTTCGATCTTGTCGCCCAATCCCGGTGTTTCCTTGCTCGCCAACACCTTCATACCGACGATCTGTTGGCTGCTCGGGCGGTATCCATATAGTATCTTGAGCGTATCCTGATAGCCCTGACCACTAGCTTCCAGCGCGACGCCGATCAGTTCACCCGACGGATCATAGGTCGCGTAGACCATCAACTCATCGCCGCTTTCCTCACCGGACAAGGGGACGAGTATGGGTCCGGACTCCGGGACAGATTCGGGGGCCCGCTCGATCCGCTGGAACTTCCGTACGCTGTGGGCGCGAGGCAACACTTCAAAGATCGACTGGCGCAGGTACTCCGCCTGGTTCCTCTTGATCGTCGGCAACGTCGCTTCAAAAGTCAGCACGATCAGTAAGCCACAAAACGCTGCGATGCTAGCCAGAACGCTGATCATAACGGCTGCGACCTTGGGGCTGGTTCCCTCGAGCGCCACGCTGGTGTGCGATTCGTTCATGCAGCCATAGCTCCTACCCACTCACCGTTTTTATCCCGTACACCCTCGGTTTGGTCAATTGATTCAGTATCGGCACAACAGAATTCGCCAGCACGATGGCGTATGCCACCCCTTCCGGCAGCCCGCCAAACAGGCGAATGATGACTACCAGAAAACCGATCAAGCCACCGTAGATCCAGACTCCCCAAGGGGTTACCGGCGACGAAACCATATCCGTTGCCATGAACACCGCACCCAACATCAATCCACCCGACAATAGCATAAAGCTGGCGGGCGGAAAGCGGGCCTCATCCAGCAGATGGAAGGTCACGCTAAGGAGGATGATCGCTACAAAGATGGCTAGCGGAATTCTCCAATCCAGCATTTTGCGCAGCGCCAGGTATGCGCCGCAGATCAGAATAAGCAGAGGAGAAATCTCCCCCAACGATCCATGGGATTCCCCCAAGAGCATAACGTCCATGGCATCGAGAAACACGTGATCGAATTTCATCACAGCCAGCACGGTCGCACCTGTAACGCCGTCCGTGACCGGCTGCATGAATGGCGTCGTCAAGGTACCGGATATGAACTCGGTGAAACGATTCTGCGCCCAGGCCGGATACCAGGTAGTCATCGGCACCGGAAAGGCCGCCTGCAATATGATTCTGCTCACCAAGGCCGGATTGAACGGATTCTGTCCCAATCCCCCAAACGTCCACTTGCCTACGACGATGGCGATAACACCACCGGCAAAGGCCATCCACAACGGCAGCCCAGGCGGCAGAGTCAGCCCCAACAGAATTCCGGTGATGGTCGCCGAGTAATCGCCCAAACTGGAACGGGCCTCACCCAGCTCCTCTTTGGCACTGATACGGGAGACGATGAACTCTGTAACGAGACAACTGAGTGTGGTGGTGGCAATGACGGCCACTGCACTGAGACCGTATTTGAAGATAGAGAAAAGCACAATCGGAATCAATGCCCACACTACGTTGCGCATGATGTTCTCGACGCTCTGTCCCTTACTGAAGTGTGGGGAGGTATGCAGCTCAACGTCCAGATAGTTGCTGTCAGCCACTGCTTCTGCTCCTTACAACTTTCTTGGCGATTCGAAACATCTGAACTAACGGAATGTGAGAGGGGCAGACATAGGAGCAACTGCCGCACTCGAAACAGTCAAACAGATTGTATCCCTCAACCATCTCATCAAAGCGGCTCTTGCGTGCCAGCCGGCCGAGCTTTGAGGGATTGAGATGGATCGGACAGGATCTAACGCACTCGGCGCACTGAATGCACGCATGAATCCTGCCCTGTCCTTGAGCCAACTCACTTTCTGACAACACCACAATGCTGGTGACCCCTTCTGTGATGGGCGTGCCGAGGTAAGAGACGCTCTTACCCATCATGGGACCACCAAAGATCACCTGGCGTGCCTGATCATTGAGACCGGCCTGATCAAGCACAAATTCAAGCGGCGTGCCGATGGGAACGCGGAAGTTGCCCGGTTTTGAGACCCCCTGCCCGGATACGGTGATGACCCGCTCGATGATGCCGCAGCCCATCGGCAACAAGGCTCCGATCTCGGCTACGGTAGTAACATTGGAGACGACGACGCCAATATCCGCCGGCAGGCCTCCCGATGGCACGTCCTTACCCAGGAGTGCTCGTGTCAGCAGCTTCTCGGCGCCCTGGGGATACTTGGTTTTCAGTACCTCCACCGAGATGCGAGCGTCATCTTTTGCCGCTTTCGCCAACAGATCCGCGGCATCCTGCTTGTTGCTCTCGGTCGCGATTATCGCCCTGCCCGCACCTGTTATCTTAAGAATGATCCTGATGCCGCTGATAATATCCTCAGGATGTTCAAGCATCACACGATGATCAGCAGTAAGGTAAGGTTCACACTCACAACCATTGATGATAAAAGTCTCAATGGTCTTGTCTTTCGGCGGCGAGAACTTGACGTGAGCCGTGAAGGCAGCACCACCCAATCCCACCATCCCGATATTCTGAATTGCGCTAACCAATTCATCCGGGCTGAGACTGTCTACGTCCAGCGGCTTTTTGTGGTAAACGATCTGCTCCGATGCCGGGAAAGGCGTAATGGTGATAGATGGTGTCATCACGCCATCGGCATTTATGGTCTCACCGATTTCACTCACCACTCCGGTAGCAGGCGCGAACAGCGGAATTGACATGAGACCGTCGGCTTCAGCAATGCGCTCGCCGCGCACGACTTCCTGCCCCTTGAAGACGATGGCTTTAGCCGGCCTGCCAATGTGTTGCGACAGCAGCACCGTCAACTCAGATGCGAACGGAAAGCGCCTGATCTTGGCGTCAGATGTAATCTTGGCTTCCGCTGGGTGGACGCCATGACTGAATGTTTTAAATCTCATATTCGTGTATGTTGAGGGCGACTCTTCAGATCGGACCGCAATACGCCCGCTCTCGACGCAATCGGTCAGTCACCCAAGCATCCAGTCACCCTTAACTGCCAACTTCGAGGTTTGGAATAGGCAAGGTTTTCGTTTCGCTGCTGGAATCGGAGTCATCTTCATCCTCATCCGATGTTGCCATCCTGACCAGCGAACCGGTGATACGCGAGATCATGTCCGAGCGCACGTTATCGGCGATAGATGCTTCATCCAGCTCTTCCACATCCAGCCCTGCCAATCCCTTCAGTAATCTCCAGTTGTTGAGCCGCTCGATGGTTGAATCGACTATATCCTGGGTCATCAGCGTTCGACGAAGTTGCTGCTCGTCATTGATCGTCCAAACGAATGGAAAGACGTCTTCACGACCCTCGTCATCCAGATTCAGATACTCTTCGATGGGTATCATGGTTTCGTCATCCCAGGTATCCCGAGGCGCCTCCTTGAAGTGCTTGCGGAAACGAGCTTCCGAAGCGGCAAAGTCAGCAAACGTCATGGCCAGTTCCATGCTGCACTCTTTGCCGTCGTCATCCAGATACCTGAGGGGATATTTTGGCCAGTCCAATTCGATTTCCGGGTTACCGTCGAGATCAAAACACTCGCTCGGCATATTGCCCCGGTCCGGGTTGTAGCGCACAAAGGGATAGGCGCGGGACTCCAGCGCCAACTTCGCCTGGTCGTAGGAGATGTCATCGGCGATGCCGTGTTCCGGCTGACAGGCTGTATAGATATTGAACAGAGCGGGCCGTCTGCTGTTCAGCCCCTCGATAAATCCTTCGATCAGATGGGGTGGAGATGCTGAACTGCTCTGCAGAATATAGGAGGTGCGATGGGCGAAGCCGATCAGTCCCATCTCCTTGCGATGCTCCTGTTTGCCCTGATTTACATTGCCGAAGGTTGCCATATCGGATATCTGGCCGATGAATCCAGAGGTACAGGCCTGCCCGCCGGTGTTGGAGTACACCTGAGTATCCACCACCATGGTCTTGATCGGTTTCCCCGACATCAGCATGCGCGACAGGTTCTGAAAGCCGATGTCATACATGGCGCCGTCGCCACCAACTGCCACTACGGGAGGACAGAGCAGCCATTCCTCATCGCTGAAATCCTTCCAGGTGAAGTAGGTCAGATCCAACTCCTCTGCAGGGCTGTCGATTTCGTGCTGCGCCATGCGAATATACTTGAATCCTTCAGCCATCTTCTGCATATGCCCTTCAAACAGTCCCATGGCTACAGAGGGGCTGTCCTGAAACAGATGGTTCGCCCAGGGAAACGGATACGGGTTGATGGGATAGGTGCTTCCCCACACAGAAGTGCAGCCGGTCGCATTGACGATACCCATGTTGCTTCGTCCCTGGCCGGTGATTCCCTCGGTATACTTCCAGCGCAGGTCCTTCAGCCCCTTTACAATGTCGGTTACACTCTTCAGCCACTCCGCGTCAACGGGCGTATTGTCCCTGTCCATCTTTCTATTCAGGTCGGACAGATCGAACTCACCGTCCTCGAGGGACTGCAGTGCTCCCTGTAGCTGGTCGGTATCTGACACCTCAACAGACAGCGCCTTTCTGATCTTCTGTTCCAATTGCTCGATTAGGGTATCGATTTTTTCCAGCTGTTTTTTGACTCTCGGTTGCAGTAACGCCGCTACGGTGGACGTGAACAGGTGCATCACCGTCTTCTCGCCGCAACCCAGACAGGCGCCGTCGCCGCCCACCATCGCTTCATAGTGATCCTTGTTAAGCAACAGTGTTTCCAGTGCGCCGATCCCCTCATCCAGGTCGTCTATACGGATGAACTTCTCTTTTGTATTGGGCAGTTCGTTCCAGAAATCCCAGTTCTTATTCATGATGGCAATGGCTGCTTCGGTTTGTGGGACGGTGCGCAGTGCATCGTCATCGCATACCGCGACACACTCCATACACCCCTTACAGGTAAGTGGGTTGAGCGTGATTGACAGCAAGCCTCCGGAGCCTTTGCTCTCCTTTTCTCTCTGCGTGTAAAAGGGTCTGGTCACGCTGAACTGGAACTCGGCCAACACCTCTTTGAAGAGCATATACTCTTGCACCAACTCCCGTTTCTCCTCATCACTGCCATTGAAGAAAACCAGGGTCTCGTCAATGGCATTTTCAAGTTGAGTCGAAACAACGCTGTCCTCTCCATCGCGTTCGATCAGCGCGCGCAGCTTGCTCTCGAGGCTCCGCACCGAACGGCGCAGATGCTTGATCTGATGACCGTTTTTCTCCAATTTCGCAATCACCGACTCGAACACCTCCCCCACCTCGTTGACGAGTCCCGGCAGGGAGGAGTCCGGACAGATGACCCAGCAGTCACCGCAACCGGTACAGTTCTCGGGGATAAACTCGGGGTAGTCGAACCTGACGAAGGTCATATCCTTGAACACGCCGGTAGCGGCGGGAATAAGACTCAAGCTGGCGAAAGGATCGGCCAGTACGTCGTTGCCCTTGCCGGTCTTGTAGAAATACCCGGTCTGCTCCCAGAAGCGATGGATGTCGGTGGACGTGGATTGGCTCACAGGAATCAGCTTAAGTTTGCTGGGCAGAGCCACGGCACCTTCGTCTTCCCCCACGAGGGAGGACTCAGTAATCTCGTGAGTGGCAGCAAAGCCCCGTTTGACGACGCGTAGATTGTCCTCTACCACGCGAGCACCCTTGGAGCCAAACTTGGATTGCAGTTCCGCCTCTATCTTGGCAAACAGCGCCTCCTCTGACAGGTTAGCTGCGTCGCGCACGTGGGAAACGGCAAAGAAAGCCCCCTGAAAGGCAATCCCCTGCATGCGGTACTGCAGTTCGGCATCGCTCGCTTCCTCACGGGCGATCTTGAACGCGTCCAGATAGTAGATGTGGATATCGTTCTCAACGATCTCCTGCTGGAATCTCATGGGGATGTATGCCCAGACCTCTTCGGGTGTAGGCAGGTCGCTTTGGATGATGAATATCCCGCCTCGTTTCAGGCCGGCCAGCGGATTGGAGTGTTTGAACACATTGGGATCCGGTGCCAGCACGACATCGACGAAGAAGTACTCACAATTGATCTTGATCGGCTCCGGTGCCACCGACAGGTAGTACGTCGTGGGCTGCCCCTTCTTCTCGGATCCGTATTTCGGATTGGATTTGATGTAGAAGCCCAGAATGTCCGCCAGTGTCATGGTCAGGTTCTTTCCGGTTGCCATCGCTCCCCAGCCACCCACCGAGTGGATGCGCACGGTTATGCTGTTTTCCGGAAGCAGGTTGGGGTTCTCGCTGCCATGTACCGCCAGATCGGCAACTTCGGGATAACTGTCCAGGATCTCCTGCTGATGGATCTCCTGTTTGGGTGTGAAGGCGGTTTCGTGCACGAAGTCCACACCCAAGTAGAAGTTCTTGATCTGACCGCCATCCGGAAGCATGTTCTCGATCGTTCCGATCAGTCCTTCAGGCTGCAGGTCGCGACTGCCAAGGCCGTAGGAACCTGAATAGAGCAGCGGCATATCTTCCAGCTTGGTGAATCTGTCATATTCCGGGTAGCGATCTTTCTGGCCCGAGCGGCCGTTTTCGATACACTTGGTCAGCGCCGCACGGACTTCTCGAATCAGGGGCAGATCTTCAGCCAAGGGTTGATCGGTCCGTTCCAGTACCGCCACTCCCTTCTTGCCCTTCAGAATCGGCCCCAGTAGGTCGCCGGGAAATGGCCGAAACATGGTGAAGTTAACCACTCCCACCTTCAGCTTGCGCGTCTGCCGCAGGTAATCCGCCACCACTTCCGCAGACGGTATCAGGCTGCCCTGACCGATGATGAGGTAGTCGGCATCCTCCACGGCATAGGTTTCGACACGTGCGTAGGGACGCCCGGTTAGTTGCTGGAACTCCTCCATAGCCTGTTCTGTAAGCTCGGTAATGTGATCGAAGAAGTAGGGTCGCTGTGCTGCTACGCTCTGCATGTAAGCGTCCTGGTTCTGCACTGGGCCCGCCAGCACGGGGTCGTCCACGCTCCACAGTTCCGGAATTCGCCTGCGACGCTCCCCGTACAGCATCCTCTGGGCAGGTGTCGGTGACTCGATGATATCCGCCGGGGTTCCCAGAAACTCTTCGATCAGTTCCCTTTCGGGAATATTCAGGGACTCGATCAGATGGGTTGTGAGAAATCCATCCTGGCCAACCAGCCCCGGTGTCAATGCCAGTTCGGCGATTCGGTGTGCGATGATATTCAGATCGGCAACCTGCTGGGCGTTCTTTGCCATAAGCTGGAAAAAACCGGTGTCATCGACTGAATGGTAGTCATCGTGGCCGGCATGCACGTTCAGGGAGGCCTTGGTGATGGCTCTGCAGCCGACGTTGAGAACATAGGTGAGTCGCTTTCCCACAGCAGCGTAGAGAGACTCATGCATGTAGGCGATGCCCTGCCCGGATGAGAAGTTGGTGGCCCGCAGACCGGTCATGGCCAGACCTGCCGTGACCGCAGCCGCAGCGTGTTCTCCCTCCGGTTCGATGAAAATGAGCGGCTTGCCGGATACGTTGATGTGGCCGTTGTCCGCTTCCACCGCCCAATACTCACCCATCTGGGTGGAGGGTGTGATGGGGTATGCCCCGGCGCCATCGGTGGACTCGCGCTCGCACATAATGGCAACGGTGTTGCCATCCGCTGACGAGGGTATACCGGGGTACTTAACTGCCTTCTTCTCTTTCACTAGTCAATTCCTACCTTTTCCTTTAACTGTTAATGACTTGCGCGCAACCAGAACGCCCTTTACGCGCAACTGAAAAGCGCTGCCTCTAACCGACCGGCAACGAAGTCTTGCGTATTATCTTTTTCGCATCAACCCCTTTCTGGGCCACTTCATCCTCTTCGATCCAGATGATAGCACCGGTGGGACAGCGTTCAATCGCCTCTCGCGTGGCCAAATGGTTGAGCTCATAATCGATCACTGCAAGGTTGTCCTTCATCTCTATCAACCCCGGTGCCGCATCGGCCACACAGCGGGTGCATGAATTGCAGGCGACCTCGCATTCCCGCTCAGCCGAATCGCCAAATTGCAGATTTCGGCACGGGACCCACAGCTTTCTGGCCACCGGCTCGAGGCTGAACAGATCTTTGGGGCAGATATCGACACAATCGTCACAGGCGACACAACTGTCCGGGTCTACCACCGGGATCCCATGGTCGTTCATTGTAATTGCGTCGAAATCACACGCCTCTTCACAGTCGCCGAGGCCCAAACAGCCCCAGGTGCATCCTTTTCCACCGCCAGCCACCAGAGTGGCCGCCTGGCAGGTTGACAGGCCCAGATAGTGCACTCTCTGGCGTGCGACGTTGCTGCCACCGGCACATGCCAGGCGGGCGACCCGCTTCTCATCACCCCCCACATCCACGCCGAGCAGGTCCGCAATCTCCTCGCTCACCGCGTCGCTGACCACGGTACACTGGCCGGGCGTGAAGTTTCCGGCGATCAGTTCCTCGGAAAACGCGCGACATCCTGGCACGCCACAGGCACCGCAGTTGCTCTGAGGAAGCATCTCGTTGACCTCTTCGATGCGCGGATCTTCGTAGACATAGAGCTTGCGGTTGGCGACAACCAGGACGCTGGACAGGATAAGACCTAATCCGGTCATGGATCCGAAAGCTACTAATACTGTTGAGGCGTCCACTCCTCTCCCTATCGCTGTCTTGTTGAAGAGATAACTTTACTTCAGAAGATCAAAAATGCTTGTGGCGTTTCTGATCAATTGACCCTGTTCATATCACAACAGGTTCTGTTCATAACCGAACTCATCCCACCGAGGATACCGGCCAGAACGGGTAGCGATCATTGCATCGAACGATCCATTCTACCATTTAATTTGCTTCCCGCAGGGCTCATCGCAATCCTGGCAAAGAAAATCCGCCTTCTTCTGGGCCGCTGCCGGATCCTGTCTCTGCAACCAGATCTGAAACAGCACCCATAGCGCCGCTGTCACTACGATACCTAGCAGAACCAAAATGTACTGTTGCATCGAAAACTGCTCCTCGGCGACGCTCAGGTGGAGCTGAACAATCCTGCAAAGCCCATGAAAGCCATGGACAGTATACCCGCGATAATGAGGTTCATCGCCGTTCCTTTGATCAGTGCCGGTACATCCGACAGTTCCGCTTCCTCCCGTAGCCCTGCAAGCAGGACCATTGCCAGGGTAAAGCCGATGCCGGCCCCAAGCGCAAACACCATCCCCTCTGCCAGGCCGTATGCCCTGTTGGTAGCTGTTATGGCCAGAAACAGGATGGCGCAATTGGTCGTGATCAACGGCAGGAAGATGCCCAGAGCGCGAAATAGCGTCGGGCTGAACTTCTTGATCAACATCTCAATAAACTGCACCGTGCTGGCGATCACAACGATAAAGCTGATGAGATCCAAATAGGGCGCATATATCAACACGTAGGTATTTAGGAACCAGGCGCAGAACGCTGTGATCAGCAGCACGAAGGTGGTCGCCAACCCCAGTCGAAAGGCAGTATCCAGTTTGCTGGAAACGCCCAGAAACGGACATAAACCGAGAAAGTAGGCCAGCACGAAGTTGTTGATCAGAAGGGCGCTGATAAAGATCCAGAAGAGATTTTGCATCAGCCACTACTCCGTTCCGCTGCCGCCACCTTGTCGATGAACTGCGCCTTCTTGACGGTAAACCAGTTGAAGAGGAGCAGGATCAAGCCCAGCGTCAGAAATCCGCCCGGCGGCAAGATCATGATGACCCAGGGCTCGAAATTTGCACCGAACAGATCGACGCCAAACAGTGAACCGTTACCGAGTATTTCTCGTACGGATCCGAGGGTCAGAAGCGCTATCATAAATCCGGCCGCCATTCCCATCGCATCCATCACCGCCATGGATACGGTGTTTTTTGAAGCGAAAGCTTCCTGACGACCCAGTATCATGCAGTTGGCAACGATAAGCGGGATGAAGGCACCCAGTTCCTTATGTACCGTTGGCACCAATGCTTCCAAGGTGTAATCAGCCACGGTAACAAAGGTGGCGATGATGATGATAAAACTGGAGATCCTCACCTGCTTACGAATCAGGTTCTTGAAACTCGCCACCAGAAAACTGGACCCTACCAGCACGAAGAAGGTGGCTCCACCCATGGCTAGCGCATTGATCGCCGAGTTTGTGACTGCCAGCATGGGACACATACCCAGTACCTGTACGAACACCGGGTTCTCTCGCCAGATACCCTTGATGAACTCCTCGTACGCCTGATTCTCTGTGTTAGCCATAGCTTGTATTTCAGCCGGTTGATTCGCTAGTCTGTGTCGAGGTCGCTTTTAGAGGCGTCGGTTTGCGCCGCCATGGGCGGCTCCGCTCCGGGTTCCGGTAGGCGCGACAACCAGATATCGTTAGTTTCATTTATGATCCTGGCAACAGCCTTGGATGAGATCGTCGCGCCGGTGATTGCGTCGATCTCGTTGGCGGCTGACTTCTGCCCTTTCTTTACCGTTACGATCTCAGGTTCGATCGACAACTGATCGAAGTTCGCCACAAATTCTGCGTCCTTGTAGATCTTGTCACCCAGGCCCGGCGTCTCCTTGCTCTCCAGAATCTCCATGCCAACCACCTGCTTGGTTGTTGGCTTGAATCCATACAGCAGTGCGATCGTATCCTGAAAGCCGGGACCGGCTCCGGGAATTGCATAGCCTACGAATCTGCCATCTTCGGAGTAGCCTGCGTAGATCGGCTGCTCATCCGCGGCGGTGCCTGTGGCTGACGTCAACCCGCCATCTGCATAGACGAATTTCTGCAACTGGCTCGCTCCCGGTAACACCTTGAATACTCCCTCGCGCAGCACCTTCGCTTTGTAGGCGGTAATGGTCGGCAGGGTAAGTTCATAGATTCCCATGATCGCTATCCCGGAGATAAGCCCTGCCAGAGCCAATGTTGCTACCAGACGGATGGTTGGCGATTCGGGCACGACATCCGGTTCAGCCATTGGTGGCCCAGCCACAGCTTCGTCTTCGGTGCTCATGTCACCGCCTTGCCACGGCCGAATACTCTCGGCTGCGTATAACGATCGATCAGAGGCGTGGCAGCGTTCATAAGAAGGATCGAATACATCATCCCCTCAGGGAGACCACCGAACACACGAATCAAAATCACCAGCAGGCCCACTCCGATACCGAAGATCCACGCTCCCTTCGGCGTAATGGGCGACGTTACCGGATCAGTCGCCATATAGATGGCCCCCAGCAACATGCCCCCGGAGAACACCGAGAAAAGTGGATCGGGAAAACGGGCGGCATCAACCAGGTCGAGAATGGCAGAGAAGATCATCACCGTAATCAGAATACTGATGGGGATGCGCCAATCCAGATCGCGCCGCATCCACAGATAGATTCCGCCAGCAATCAGCAGTAGCCCACTGGTTTCTCCCAACGATCCCGTAGTGTTGCCAATGGCAAGATTGACGAGGGGAGTTGCCTGCTGCTCGAATTTCATCAGTCCGAGCGGCGTGGCCGACGTGACAGCATCCGCCCCGGACTGCATAAAGGGTAGGGCCAGATTTGACGGCTGAACCGTAAAGAACCCCTCGGTACCGGTGAGTGGCGTCCAGGTGGTCATGGCGATAGGAAATGTAGCCAACAGAAATGCTCTGCCTACCAAAGCTGGATTGAACAGGTTATGACCGAGTCCACCCCAGATCACTTTTCCGAGGCCGATGGATACGACCCCACCTAGGAATGCCATCCAAAGGGGAAGCCCCGGCGGCAGGGTCAGGCCAAGAAGCAGACCGGTTAGAAGTGCGGTACCGTCCAGCAGAGACTCAGCACTTTTCTCCGAGGACGAAAACGTCCACTCCGTCAAGGCTGCCCCTGCAATACTGGCCGCCAGCACCAAGATGGCCCCCACACCGAAGAACCACACAGCCGCCACGGTAACCGGCAGCAGGGCGTAGAGAACATCCCGCATGGCCCGCGGCGTGGTCATCCCCTGTTCCAGCAGAGGAGCATGCTGCAGCAGCAGGTCAGGATCTTCTTCGGTCACTGCACCGGTTCCTTGCGATTGCGCAGATCGTCTTTGCCGGTACGGATGAGCTGAACGATGGGGATATGCGAAGGGCAGGAGAACGTGCAGCAGCCGCACTCCACACAGTCCATCAGCGAGTACTCCTGCATCTCGTCAAACATGCGTGCCTTTGACAGGCGAGCCAGGCGGGATGGATTGAGGAAGTAGGGGCAGGCCTCCACACAGCGACCGCACTTGATACACGGATACTCCTTACGTCGCGCTGTTTCCGTGTCGGTGAACGCTAGAATGCCGGAACTGCCTTTGAGAATCGGCACGTCGAGGCTGGCGATGGGACGACCCATCATCGGCCCGCCCATGATGACTTCACGGGTTTCCTCTTTCAGGCCACCACAGAAACGCAGCACTTCCCGTACCGGCGTCCCCAGCGGCACGATCAGATTAGCCGGATAGGCGGCACCCGGACCGGAGACGGTTACGATCCGCTCGATCAAGGGCACACCACGCTCAAAATAGTCGTAGATGGCGACGATGGTGCCGACGTTGTTGACATTGACCTCCACGTCCCGCGGCAGCAGTCCTGCCGGTATTTCTCTGTCGAAGATGCTCTTGATCAGCATCTTTTCCGCTCCCTGGGGATACTTTACCTGCAACGGAACGATGCGCACCGGTTGATCAGCCTTGACGTGCTGCCGCAGTATCTCGATCGCATCCGGTTTGTTTACTTCCACGCCGATGACTGTCTCTTCCGCCCCTATTTTCTGGCGGACTATTTCGGCGCCCCGCAGCAAATCGTCCGGGCGCTCGAGCATGAGGCGATGGTCGTTGGTCAGGTAGGGTTCACATTCAGCACCGTTCACCAGCAGATAACGAATCTTCGAGCCATCCGGAATGGAGAACTTGACGTGGCAGGGAAAGGCAGCGCCCCCCATGCCGACGATGCCCGCCTCCTGCACCGCCGCAATGAACTCCTCAATTGACAACGACTGCCAGTCGACGGGATCTGTGGGCTCCTCCTGCTGCGTTGCGTAGGGATCGGCCTCGATCTCTATGGCCGGCGAAAAGCTGCCGTCCATACTTCTAAATTCGTCGGTCTGTCGAACCCACCCGGTTACTGGACTGTGCAGCGTCGTTGAAACGAAAGCGGTGGCCTCGGCGATCTTCTGGCCACGACGAACGCGCTCCCCTACCTCCACTACGGCGCGGCACGGCGCACCGATATGCTGCCCCAAAGGCATGAGATAACGGTCGACGAACGGCACACGCTGAATGGGCAGATCCGCAGTCTGCTCTTTCAGATGGGCCGGATGGACGCCATGATCAAAACTACGGCGCAGTAAACGCAGCGGATTCATGCCCTTACCTCACGCCCTCGCCGTTATGAATTGGTGGATTCGACATCGTGGTCCTGGCTGTCGCTCGCCTGCGGAACGGTGGGATTCGAGTTCACCCGGTAGTCCGCCAGCTTCAGCAACTGATCCCTGATCTGACCGGCCATATCGGATTTCATGCTCTGTTCCAGCTCGGCAATCCTCTGCTCATACTCCTGCTTGATGGAAGCCAGTTCCGCCTGGTGATCTGCAGCCACCTTCTGCTCTGCTTCCAGTTCGACTTGTGCCGTAAATGGGGTAACGAGTCCAGCCAACTCCTGCAAAGCACGCCAATTCTGTGCCCGTTCCGTCACTACATCGAGCAGAGTTGGATCGATCGAATAGGAGATCTCCTCCTCACCCTCCACAACCATCAGATATGGCGTCTTATTGCGGCGGCCATTCCGGTCAAGTTCCAGCCAATTCTCAAGCGCGGTTGGCGTGGGGTCCTGCCCATCGATAACTCGGAAACAGTGCTCGAAACGAGCTTCGCTAATCGCCCAATCCGCTGGTGTCAGCAGCTTGTCTTCGCCCGCCGCCTGCCAGGCTTGCAGCAGCTCCGGATTTCCCGCCAGATCCAGGCGCGATCCGAACACCCCCTCTCCTTCAGGATGGTACCTGAATAGCGGAAACGTACGGCTGGCCACTGCCAGGTCGGCCTGTTGGACGGTATGATCTCGAGCAAAGCCGTGCCGCTCCGGGCTGGGAGCGTGGATGTGAATCAGGGCTGGACCTGCAAAGACGATGGCTGCACGAATGCTGTCTCGCAGGTGATCGGGTGCGGAAATCGAACATTGAGCAACGTAAGCCGCTTGTTGGGCCACTGCCAGCAATCCTATGTTGGCTCGAGGATTGTTTACCGGTGCCAGGGGCACTTCCGTGGTCACGCCAGCGGTCAAACCAAAATCCAGTTCCGCCATGACCAGAATCTTGATGGGTAGTTTCGAACTGAGCAGCCAGGCAATCTGCGCCAAGCCACGACCGGCAAGAATTTCATCGTCCCCTACCAGGAACAGAGGCGGACAAAGCAACCGTTCCTGTGCGGTCAACTCCTGCCAGGTTAACCGCTCAATGGCTGCTCGCTGCCAATCCACGCCGCTGGGTTGATCGATTTCGAGCCTGGCTCTTCGCATAATGCCAACGGCATCTGTGGTTGCACGAATCTGACCCTGCAGCAATCCTGCTGCCAACTGGGATACGTCACCCGTCGTGTCGACGACTACCGGTACCTGGAAGGGATTGTGCGGGAATGCCCCTGCCCAGGTGGCAACTGAACCGGGTGCTACCGCCAGCCCGAAACGCGCACGACCGAGGCCATTCGGTCCTTCCGATAGACGCCAGTGCAGATCCGTTAGCTGCTTAGCCACCTGCAGGAGCCTGCGCAGATCCACATTACTCAATGAGGAGCTGAATGAGTCCTCGTCATCCGCCAGCTTGCTGGTAAGCGCTGTCAGATCTACCTGCGGCGATTCAATCTGATCCAAACCGCGTAACAGTGCATCCAGATCCCCAGTGGGGAGGGCGTCCGTGATGGTCTCCCGGATCAAGCCGCTGACTTCCTCCCTGATTGCGCTAAGTTCCTCAATGAAGAGATGCTGCACCGGCTGCTGCTGATATTCTGTGGCAGCCAGCGCCATACGCATTGCGACTTTCTCGCCCGACCCGGCCTCGGCACCATCTCCACCGGAGAGGGCCAGCAGACAATAGCGTGACAACATCACTGCGGCCATGGCGCCCACTTCCGGGTCTGCACTGATTCGTTCGATGGTCTCCGAGCGCGTATCCGGCGTCTCCGCCCAGATTCGCCACGACTGTCTCGCCTCAGTCAATATGTCTGCATTCTGTGGGGCGGCAGTCAACGCCTCGGGTTCGCATAGCGTGATACACAGCCCACACGCCTTGCAGGCGTCAGGATTGACCACGACAGACAGCAACTCGGCACCGTCCTTGGCAACTGCCTCAGCCCGATGGAAAAAGGGTTGCGTAACCGCCACCGGCAGCGATGCAAGCTTCTCCGCTACCTCTGCAATGCCCGCCTCTATTGCTTGTTTGCGCTCGTCGGTAAGGGACATCTTTTCGCCGAGCCACTCAAAGGCTGCTGCAATCATCGCACCGGCATTTCGATGCGGATTATCTTCGAGCTTCGCCTGGCTGATGATGCGGCTGGATAGCTGCGAGACGATCGGTCGTAATGGCTCAGCCCCGGTCAGGCGGATTCCCGTATCGATCAACGCACTTGGGCCCGTCGCAACGACTCCGATGGCACTGTCCGGACAACCAGCCCAGCACTTACCACAGCCGCTGCACAATGATGGTTCAAAGACCGGCAGCGTTGTGCGCGATTCACTCCAGTCTCTAAAGGTTGCGCTGAGGGGTGGAATTGTCCCCGTGGCCAGATAGGGATCGGCGGACATCGTGTCGACTTCACCGTTCTTATACAGCACGCCGACCTGGTCCCAGAATCGCGGCAGACTGTCGTAGCTATCTCTGTTTTGGCCCAGATGTTGTACAGCCGCCGGGGCTTCTCCCGAGCCATCTGATTCGTGACGTGTCGCGCTCAATTCAGCGCTATCGATCCGCTGCACCTTCTCAAGGCCGTCGCAGAACGCTTGCACACGGGCCTCACGATCAGCAGTGGGCAGATACTCGAGCGTCTCTTCCCGAGCAGAGATCAACTTGCGCTCCTTGTGATCCAACAATCCGCCCGAGAGCAACGACCCGATGACGCCGCCGAGCAGGTATTCGCCGTGCAGTTCAGTCGCTAGGGGCTCTTTAGTCGCCGCTGACGGATCGGGTAAGCAGAAGAGTGTGAGCTGCCGTTCCTCGACTAATTGCAGCAATTCGGTAGAGGTTTGGGACTGTAACGGGGCCGCGATAAGCAACGTGCCCTCTCTCGCCAGACCCTTACCGAGATCCATCTGCGCGTCCACTCGATCGGCTGCTACCACGGCCAGATCCACAACAAGATCGTCTCCCGGATCTTGCCATCCCAGCGGTGCCTGGGTAACTCGATCGACACAGCAGGTGGCCCAGCGTTCCCAGGAGAGACCGGGGCGGGCCCGTAACTGGCCGCCTTGAAGTCGTTGCAGCAGCGTGCCGGTCTGATTGGCCAGATCCTCGTAGCCCTGCGCCGTGAGCCGATGTATGGCAATGGAGATCTTGCCGCTCGCCCCGAGATCGGCCGGCACGTCGCTTCCACGTACTGCCGAAGCGACCGCTTCCGGATAGGCGCGAGCCAACGTATCCAGCAACACCTGACGTTTCGGATGAGGACTGGCTGCAGATCCGAAATCCGCACCAAGATAGGCGCTTCTGCCATGTGGGTCGGTCAGATTCTCCAGCAATGCAATCAGATCCCGGGCCCGCAGCGGTTGCCCGCCCAGTCCATAGTGGACCGACTGACAAAGAGGCAATTCTCGCTGCTGCAAGCGGGGGTATTCGCTATCCGCCGAGCCGTCCAGGGCACGATCCAGACAGCTACGTACTTCGCGCATGAGGGGAGGATCGGAAGCCATGGGCACATCCAGACGTTCAAGAATCGCCGCCGCCTTCTTACCCTTCAGATGGCCCACCACGTCCGCTGCCGGGGAGGGCCGTAGACTGTGTATGCCAAGCACACCGATCGGCACCTTACGGACACGACGCAGATAGTCAGCCACGCCCCTGGCCGTTTCCAGTGCGGCCCCCTGCGCTATAAGTACCAGGTCGGCATCATCCAGCATGTAGGACGATACGCTGCCATGGCCTCTGCCGGTTAGCTTAGCGAACAGCTCATAGGATTCTCGCAGCGACTCACTGACGTGCTCGCTGAAGTAGGGCTTGGCGGCCGTCGCGCCGAGCGCAAACGCTTCCTGGCCAAACAGGGCCCCCTGCAAAACGGGCCGATCCAGATCATACCAACAGGGCAGTCGTCGTCTCGTTTCTCCAAACAACAGTTTCTGTGCGGCAGTCGGCACCTCGATCTGCTCGTCTGCCGGGCCCAGAAACTGCTCTATCTGGGCAGGCGACACGAGTCGCAGATCCTGCGCTGAGAGGGCCGTCAGCTCACAATCCATCGCAACCAGCCCTGGTGTGAGGGTCTGCTCGGCTACCCGGCGGGCAATGAAAGTGAAGTCGGCGGCTTCCTGAACGTTGGTGGCAAATAGGGTAAAGAACCCGGAATCAGCACTCAGATGATAGGCTTCGTGCCCACTGCCGAGCGCACCACCGTGAGCCGCGAGTGCACGGTTGCTGAGATGCAGGACCATCGGCAGGTTGCGTCCCGCCGCGGACACCAGCAGGTCTTGAACTGCAGCGATGTCAGGTCCGGAGAGGAAGCCGGTCACCCTGCGGCCCGCCAGCGCAAGTCCCATGGCTGCAGCGACGGCACCCCTTGGTCCTTCGGACTGCTGCGCGGCCAGCGAGGCTCCAAACAGATTGACGCCGCCGGATTGAGATCGCCAGGCGATATCGGCGCCGGCGCTCGGAAAGGACCCACCCAGGACAGCATCCTGGGTGATCATCGCTTCGGACAAGGCGACCGCAGAATTACCGTCTAGAACGGCATCGACGCCCTCCTCCGCAAGAGTGGATCCCGGCGGCGCACCAAACAGGGTCCGGTATAATCGAATGGCTGTAGCTGTAAAGTCTGGCATAGGCATTAGTGATTGACGAGTAGACGCCTCCGGCTTCGCATCAGGCACGGTGGCGTCTAACCGTATCTCCGCGCACCTCCTGTGCTGATTTGGTCCTGCTTTTGAAATTGATCACCCTGCAACCACTTGATGGAATCGGTCGCACAACGGAAGACCGCATCGGGCTTGGCGTCACCCCCCGCAGTCAAGTCGATCACAGGGAGATTATTCTCCATACGGATTAAATCCGGGGCTGCATCAGCGACACACTTACCGCATGCATCACAGGCCACCTGGCACAGATTGGTGGCGGCTTCGCCTGCCAGGGGTGAATTGCATTGCACGTAAAGGTTCTGGCTGAGCGGCATGATCTCCAACAGATCTTTTGGACAGGCTTCCACGCAGTCTGGACAAGCCACACAGTTCTCGGTGTCCACCTCAGGCAGACCGTTGTCATTCATATGGATGACGTCAAACGTACAGGCAACTTCACAATCTCCGAGACCCAGACACCCCCACGCACATCCCTTGCCGCCCCCCGATACGATTGCCGCCGCTCGACAGCTATCAAAGCCGAGGTATTCGGCAATCTGATGAGCTTCTCTATTTCCGCCGGCACAGCGTAGCCGCGACACCATTTTCTCCTGCGCGCCTGCATCCACTTGCAGATACTCCGCAATAAGGTCTACATCGTCAGGGGAACTGACCGTACAGTTGCCCGGTGCAAGTACACCTGAAACCAACTTCTCTGCAAAGGGGAGACATCCAGGCTCACCGCATGCACCGCAGTTTGTGCCTGGCAGTAGCTCGTGGGTATGCTCGATACGCGGATCTTCCTGCACATGCAGGCGCCGATCGGAAACGGCCAGAATGATACCGAAAAACAGACCGATGCCCACCATGATGGCTGGTGCAATCAGGAGCTCAGCCATCAGTTATGAGCTGCAGCCCGGGCTATTAACTCGTCCAGTCCCGGCTCGTTAGGATCCACCGGTTTGCCCGGGTGGATGCACGACGCCGGGCAGAGTTCAGCTGCCTCCACTAGTTGTGCGAAAGTACCCGCTTTCGGGTCCGTGATGACTGCCTGCTTGTTATCGTTGTACTCGAACAGCAGTTTATTGATCGCCATACAATCGTCGCACGTGGTGCACAGAATGCTGTCGATATAGGGATCGTCAAAGCTGATCTCCTCCTCTTCCGGAGCTGCCGGTTCCGGCTCAGGCTCGGGCGCTTCCAATTCTGCCTCTGCGTCCTCGGCGGCCGGCGTCCCGGCGGCCGGCGCCCCGGCAGGAGCTGCTGCAGGAGTCGTGGCAGTCGCCTCGGACATGGAGGCCAGATCCATCCCCATCAGGACTTGTGCCAGTTTTCCCATTACCTCACCGGCGGTCTCACTGCGCACCTGCTCCAGCTCGTTGGCATGTTCCTGTCCCAGTTCCTCGATCTCTGCGTCTCTGGCAGCCCTTTCCTCTTGCTGAGCCTTCTCTACGGCGAGCTCCACATGTCGGTTGCGTACACCGGCCAGTTCCTGCAGCGTTCGCCAGTAACTCAATCGGTCACGACAGGCGAGCATCAGGGCCCTCGATACCACCACCTTGCTCAGCAATCCCTCAGCATCGACCGCCCACACGAATGGCAGACTACGGTCCGCCTGATCGGCGGGCAAAGCCAGGTATTCTGCCACCGGCAGCAGATCATCGGACCTGCAGTTTGGCGCTACCGGTCGGAAATGATGCCGAAGTTGCGGCATCAGCAGGGAATAGTCGACGAAGGTGAAAGGGAGTTGCAGCGCCACTTCAGCACCCCCATCGTCCAAATAGGTGAGGGAATTGACGGGCCAATCCAGTTCAGACTGCGGATTGCCATCAAATCTCGAGCGCTCTGCTGTCGCATCACCGGCCGTGGGATTGATCTCTATATAGGGATGAGCCCTGCTTTCCAGGGCGGCACTGGCTACGATCCACGGATCCAGGTACAGATCCTCGTCCTGAAAACCCGAATCCACCAGATGCAGGCTGGTCCTGATGGTATTGAGGGCAGAAACAAATCCGCCAAGAAGGTGCTCGTGTCGTGCCGAAGAGGACTGCACGATGACTGCCTGCCGGTGGCCGATACCGAAGTAGCCGAGCTCCATGCGGTAGCTGTGCAGGGGATCCTGCCCCGGCTCTATGCCCGGGTTATCGTATGCCGAAACCGACGCCAGGATCTGGATCGGCTTCCCTGATCGCAACTGCTGCGAGAAAGAACGCAGGCCCTCTGCGGCGATATTTTCAGCCGATTCCAATGCCACCAGCGGCGATATGAGTTGCAGCTCCTGCGGCGTAAACGCCTGCCAATCGAAGCTGGCAAACCAGTCATCATGTATGGAGGGATCGTAAGCCCCTTCCATCTCCAAATCCGCTATGCGTGCCGCTGCGAATATCCTGCCGTAACGACCTGCTTCAGCATCGAACGCCGCGGCCGCGCCGCTGCAGGGGTCTGCATGGTCAACAATCTCGATGCAGTCTATCTGCTCGAACTGTCTGGACGCCTGCTCATCATGCAGATTGCCGATGCATCTCACCAATACCGGATCGTCTTCATACGCCTGCAGTATCTTCAGTGCCCCTTCGATGCGCTGTTTGCGCTCGGCCGACATGCTCTCTGATCCGTGGGTCTGCTTGCCCATAACGCCGCTAAACGCTGACGTATCGAAATATCTTGAGGTGTTGCCAACGCTGCTGCCCACCATATCAGCGTCGTTGGAGGAAGCTGTCTTTACCCGCTCGACCGCCAGCAGGTTCATAAGCCCCTGAATACGGTCGTCGATCATTTCTCCAAATTGCCGACGCCGCTCGAACAGGTGGTGGCGCGCAGCATGGATGAGCAGGTGAATGGCCACATATCGACCGTAACCGAGGAACTGGCCCAGCGCGTCAACCTGGCTCGACAGGCTTTCCAGTTCAGATTGCAGCTTCTCGCGACTGTCTTCCGCAAGCCCAATCTGCTCCTGCAGGGCAACGCCCGCCTCTGCCACCAAGGATCCGGCATCAACCGGACTCTGCTCGGACGCCAGTTGACTCCGTACGTAGCGCTCAAGCCACGGCAGATTGTCCTTCAGCAATCGGGCGGAATCCTCACCCGGTGCAAAGGTCGCCGCGGCATCCTTCAGAAACTCACTCAGTGGCATCACCGCAGCGTCGTTGTCTTCACCGGGCGGAAAAAGGTATAGCGGGTACTCGTAACGAATCTGCGCTGCGTCGCGGTAGGGATGCAGCAGCGCCGGGAGCAGGGCTTCGGCTACGCCACCAGTTGCAGCGCTTGGATCACCCAGGTGAAAACGTCGCAGCGAATGGATGATCTCCTTCGACTCTTCTTCATCAAAGTCGACAGCCGGTAGCGTTATCGATGCTTTGCTCTCGCCTTCGGCTGAAGAGACCACGGCGATCTGAACAGCCGATGCACGTCCGGGATCTGCCGGTTCCGACGCCTGAGCTGCAGCTGGAAGTTCCGAGCTGTGTTTATTGGTCATTGATCTAGATTGCGAATTTATCCAGCGCAGCATTGAGGCCCTGCACCCTCTCCTGCATCGGCATATTCAGACCCACGTTGGTAAGGTCGTCATAGCGCTGGGCATCGGGATCGTGATAGAGAATTCCCAGCGGGATCATGGAATCATCCTGAGCGATCGCCCTTGCAGCAGCTATATCGGAGGGATCGTGTTCCTGGTGATTCTCGAACATGCGTACCACTGCATCGTCTACCTGTACGCCCTTCTCGTGGGTCAATAAAAGCATCCGGGACGGATCATCCTGCATTTCCTGATTCAACTGCTCCATGTACATGGGACATCGCTGCACGATCCTGACGAAGCTGGTGCCCTTGTGCTGGTGGGCCGCATTGATGATTTCGTACAGGAGCGGCGCGTTCCAATCCACAGTCTGGGCAACAAAGGAGACGTTGGTCACGCCCAGGGTCACCGTGAGCGGATTGATCGGCGGCAGCAGAGCTCCGCCCACGTGGGTATTGGTTTGGAATCCCTGCGGCGTAGTCGGCGAGGTCTGCTTCTTGGTCAGGCCATAGATGCCGTTGTCGAAAATCAGTAGGGTGAGGTCCATGTTGTAGCGCAACGAATGGATCCAGTGGCCCCCGCCAATTGAGAAACAATCGCCGTCGCCGGTCGCCACCCAGATGTCAAGATCCGGGCGCCGAGATTTGACGCCACAGGCTACCGGCAGAGCCCTGCCGTGCAGCCCGTGAAAGCCGTACGTCTTCATGTAGTGAGGCAATCTGCTGGAACAGCCGATGCCGGACACGGCAACGGTATTCTCCGGTTCTACCTGTGCATCACGGCACACCCGGTGAACTGCTGTCAAAATGCCGAGGTCACCACATCCGGTACACCAACGAGGCTCTGCACCGGCATAGTCCTCCATGGTGAAATATCGTTCATGGACGTCGAGAGACCAGTCTGCTTTTAGCCCAAACATCAGTTTTCTCCCGTGATCATAGCCAGACGGCCGGTTATGACATCGTGGATCGTACCGGGCTGGAGAGGATGGCCAGAAACCACCGACCAGCAATCGACATCCACAAGGGTATGTGCCCGCAGAACCAGGGCGAGTTGGGCATAACGTCTTGATTCATCCGTAACCATGGCGCCGGTCACTTCGTCGCTGTAGTTGATTTCGACCGTCATCACCTTCTTGAAGCGGGCAAAGATCTCTTTTAGCCCCGGTTCCATCGGCGAGAGGAAACGCAAGTGCAGTGACGAGATCTTGTGGCCCTGTGATCTGGCCTTGTCCACCGCTTCTTCGATCGTGCCCAAAGTGGACCCCCAGCTCACTACCAGCAGATCTCCTTCCGGGTCACCATGGACATCGGGCGGGTTGAGTGTGGCTGCAAGTGCAGACATCTTGCGGCTACGCATGTCGCAGCCTTCCTGATTGGAGCGGGTATCATAGGCAATCTTGCTGGCGCGGTTGTGAGCGAGCCCCGTCAGCACATATTCACCACCCCGCATGCCGGGAATGGGACGCTCCGACAATCCGGTTTGCTCATCCCACTCATAGGGTGAAACACCTTCATTCCAAGCAGACTGATCCACCGGTGCGGCGAACCACTCCTCGGTAACGTCTGGTCGTTCAATTGGTTGTACACCGGTCGCCAGGTTTGCATCGGTAAGCACGATCACGGGGGTTCTAAACGACTCGGCCAATTTCCGAGCCAAGATGACAAAATGGAAACACTCCGCGATGGTTGCCGCGGCAATGATAACCTTGGGCGAATCGCCCGGTGAGCCATACAGCGAAGCCAGGAGGTCGCCCTGTTCCACCTTGGTTGGTAGTCCGGTGGAGGGGCCGCCACGCTGAACATCGACGATCACGAGTGGGACCTCTGCCATTACTGCCAAGCCGATCATCTCGGTTTTTAATGCGATGCCGGGACCGGACGTGATGGTACAGGCGGTCTTGCCCGCATAGGATGCGCCGATGGCAAAACCGATAGCGGCGATCTCATCCTCCGCCTGGTGTACGAATCCGCCAGTGAGGTGAAAATCGTCAGCCAGATAGTGAGATGCGGAAGTGGCCGGCGTGATCGGGTACATGGAGACCATCTCCATGCCGGAAGCCATCACCCCCAGACCGATCGCCGTATTGCCGTTCAGCACGACCATCTCCTGTTCGGTATCTTCCGTGTAGGGAGGAACTTCAAAGTGGTATTCCACGTTTTCCCTGGCGAAGGCGTAGCCCGCCTTAAACAGATCATGGTTCGCTTTTATGACCTCGTCGCCCTTACGGGAGAATACCCGTGCGATTTCCCCCAGAGATTTTTCCACATCACGACTGTAGATGTGACATAGCATGCCCAAAACGAACATATTCTTGCCGCGGCGGGTATTGGCCACCAGTTTGAGACACTCCTTCTCGATGGGCAGTTCAACGACGATGAGTCCCTGCTCTTCAAAATCCACTAGTGCCTTCCGATACTGCTCCTGTACCTCCTCGAACGGGCTGGTGGCCCACACATTTTCCAGCAGTATGATGGTGCCCTTCTTGTAAGCCCCGTTCGCCATGCGTGAATAGAGCACCTGCTCGTTAAACGCGACCACCAGATCGGCTTCGTCGCCCATGTTGGTCATGTATTTGGATCCCAGGCGAATGCGAATTCCACTGGCCCCATCAGGTGTGCGCTCCGGCGGCTGTATCTCGGCGGGAATAATCTCCACGGTCCAGACACCATTGCCCATCTTGCCGCTGACCGCTCCAAAGCTCTGACCGCACTTCTGCGCTCCCTCACCGGAATCGCTGACGATTTCGACGATATGCTCATCAATTCGCTCAGCCCCGCCTCGCACTGCCGGCCTTACATCGAGAGAATCAACCACCTTGATGGCTTGAGATTGTTTCGTCATGGCTTCCTCTGTATTTCAGTTTTGCCCGGCGCACTGCGGCGCCCTATTTACATCCCCTATCGGCCCTCAGGGCGATGGCTTGAATCCCTATTCTTGGCATTCAGCGTGCCCATTTGCGGCATGACGGCCTGCCACATGATGTCGGCGCACGTTATAAAAGCTTGTCCTGTTGATTATCCGGCACTCCAATACTCGCAGCCATACCTCGCGACTTTGGCAAATACCGATCTATGAGTCAAATCGTCGTTACGGTCAACCCTAGTTGTGCCCCCTGACCAGAAAGGACTACACTTCATGGTCCAACCAGATTGAGAACAGAACGTGTTTCATATCAAGAACCCGACCTCCTAAAAGGAGGCGTCCTTATATGATTATATTTTAACCCAGAATGTTGATAATTACAGGGTTTGTTGCGGTAACTAGTTAACAAATCAGCAAAAAATGACAGAAATCAAAGCTCTCTGGAGTTGCTCGGGAGGGGCGCCACGGATTGATCCACATGCCCTATAAAATCCGCTACAGATAGCACCGTAGCAGCCCTTTGTCTAACAACTGTAAGAGGGTGCAAAAGCGGACCCATTGAGCGTGGGCACCATCTGCCCCTTCCACATCGGGTGATACCGATGGCAATATCGACCAACTGTACGGGAATCTTGCGATGCGTATCCTCGTCCTGCTGTTTATCGTCATTCCCATCGTCGAAATGGTCCTGCTGATCGAAGTGGGCGGCCTGATCGGCGCACTTCCCACCGTGGCTCTGGTCGTGCTGACCGCCACCCTCGGCGTATGGCTATTGCGTCTGCAGGGAGTCCAAACCTGGTTTCGCCTGCAAAACCGCCTGTCCGAGGGTGAGCTCCCGGGCAAGGAGCTGATGGAGGGCGTACTGCTGCTAATCGGTGGTGCGCTGTTGCTTACACCCGGTTTCTTTACCGATACGGTGGGTTTCTGCTGTCTCATCCCCATCACGCGGCGACAGATGGCCACAGTCCTGCTTGAGAGACTGCTCCCTCACGCCGGCACATTTCCATTTAACCGACCGGGCGGCCAATCGTACCAACCGGGCAATGGTCGAACGATCGACGGCGAGTACACAAAAGACGAGTAGATGGTGACCGTCAGAAAGCAGCGAGTGGGACCGGCCCCTCGGCGACAAATCTATTGATCAGTCGGCATCGATTCGTCCCCCCCCTGGCCCCATTCCGTCCAAGAGGCGAGCTGTAGCTGACGCATATCCCGTGTGGCAAACATCATCGCAGCCAATACCAACAAGAGCAGCAGAGATCCCATCAGCAGGGCATAATCTTCGGAATGGAGGATCACATAAAGCACAGCGTAGAAGGCCGCCGTGGTGGCGCCCGAGATCAGGCCATTGCGTAGCGATCCCAACAGGTAGTTACCATAAAACGTGAGCAGGCCGACGCTACACAGCGTAGACAGTGTATAGGCCACGGCAAAAGGTAGATGCTCTGAAAGAGACAGCAACAGCAAATAGAACATGGCGATGGCAAGACCAACGAAGATGTACTGCACCGTGTGGATGTTCACCTGGGTGAGCAACTCACTCAGGATGAATCCGGCAAAAGTCAGCGCAATGAACAAGATCGCATATTTGAGGGCACGCTTCGATTTCGAGTAGATATTCACCGGCTCAATCAGCTCCACACCCATCGATGCGTTTTGAAGCATCTGACACTCCGTTTCGTTGGCGACGCACAACTGCAGAATTCGCCGGATATTTGTACCGATCTCGCTGATCTGCCATTGCGACTGAAACCCTGTCGTTTCTACGACGCGCTGGTTGGGCAGAGACTGCCCGATGAACTTGGGGTGGGGCCAATCTCCGGTCAGGGACACCTTCGCTTCCCGGGCGGTCGGAACGATGCTGAGGATCTCCGTGCCTCGAATTGTCAACTGGAATTCGAACGTGTGCTCGGAGGAAGATTCTTCGGCTACCAGCTCAGACACGTCCACGCGGATACCCGATCGGTTCACGACTGTGCGACCGGGCACTGCACCTGGCAGAAACGACCGGGGGATGCCATCCAAATCGAGTTCGGGCTGGTTTGCGAACCCTCGCTGGTCGGTCACACCGACGACCAGGTAGGATTGGCCGAAGCCACTGAAGTGTTGCATACCCCTGATCCGTGCGAGTTCCCTCAAGTCGATCGTGCCCGAGAATTTCAGCTCAGCTGCAAAGACCGGCACGCTGTAGATGCCTCGATAACGCAATTCGGACTGCACGGATCCTTCCAGCTGCAGCGTCTCCACGGCAAACGCTTCCGTATGTGCTTCCCGGTTGTGATGCACAACATTCTTGCGGGCGGACTTATCCCACGACTCAGAGTCCCATTCGAGCAGGTATGGAACGATCAGATAGGGTCCAACGACCGTCTGTTCGCCGGCCCATCCCTTGCTGATCTCTTCCTTAACCTGTTGCTGGAATCCGTCGCGTTCATCGATCTTATCTTCGATCATGGCAATGGGGATCAGCAGCAGTACGGTAATGACACCAACGAGAGCATATTTGCCTGCTAATGAATTGATAAAGGACATCATCGGATCAGCTCCTCAGCGTAACTCTTGCCCAGTCTATTGGGTGCATGTGAAGATCTGATGTGATTTATGTGTTGCTAATGTGCTGTCCGAAGAGACACCACGACTAATCGCGGGTCAGCACACCAGCCGGCAGCGAGAGTTCAGCCACGGCGCCGATGGTACCGTTGGTTATGGCGATTGTGCCGTGATGCAACTCGGCGATCTGTCGTACGAAGTTGAGGCCAAGACCTGAACTCTTCAGCTGGCTGCCGGGTTCCGGCAGTGAAAAGAACCGCTCATAGATTCGTGCTAGGGCAAATTCGGGAATGCCGGGACCCTCGTCGCGCACGTAGACCACCACCGTATCGTTGCACCGGACCATCAAGGTGACCTTACCTTTCAGCGGACTGAAGCGGCAGGCATTGTCCAGCAGATTTTCCACGGCATGAACCAGCAGAAAGCGATCACCCAACACCTCAGCGCTGTCAGGCAAGTCAACAATCACCTGCAGCGCACGTTCCGCGATCACTCCCTCTCTGGAAGCGACTACTTCCCTTACCACATTCGTTAGATCTACGACCTCAGGATCTTCAAGGTGCTGACGATTTTCCAGGTCTGCCAGTTCCAGCAAGCGTGAAGCGATGTCCTCCAAGCGCTGAGATTCATGATAGATATTGTCCAGAAACCTCTGCCGGTCTGCCGGGCCCATGTCAGGATCTATCACCTCAACTGCTCCTTTGATGGCAGCTACGGGTGCTTTGATCTCGTGGGTCAGTGAATGAATGTACTCTTCGACATAGGTTTTACCATCAAGTCTCTCCCGCATGGAGGCCATCGCCGTGCCGAGGCGACTGAGTTCCGGTTCACGCATCGCAGGCAACGACGCTCTACGCCCGGTTACACTCACCTGGTCGGCGTAACTCGACAGCTTGCGAATGGATCCGGTCAACCAGTAACTCAGGATCAAACAGAACAGCAGGGCCAACAGCAACAGCAGCAGACCGTTCCTGATCACGTCTTCACGGATATTCTCCGTGTAGGGTTGCAGCGAGACGGTAGGCTTGGCCACGGTCAGCACGCCGGCTATGCCGGCGTCGAGAAGCAGTGGTGCAGCCACATACATCACCTCTGTAGTTTGATCGTCAGGATCGCTACGGCTGGCACGGGCCCCGTATTCACCACGCAGGGTCAGGTAGACATCATTCCAGCGGGAGAAGTCCTGACCCATCGCCAGTCCACTCGAATCATAGATCACAGTACCGACATCATCGGTAACATAGACCCGTAAATTGCCATGTACTTTGGCGACCTTGTAGATGTCCGCGTTGAGTTTTCGTTCTGCATAAGCTCTGAATAACTCGGTAAAGTCACCGTCCTGCAAACGATCGGTGCTGAGCTCTCTGGATACCAGCTCGGCGAGGAGATTCGCCGTATCCACCAGAGTCTCCTCCATCGCCTGAGAGACACCCGTTTGCAGTTGGCCTAGAAACGAGTTGAAAAAAAGGAAAGCAGCAGAGCAGACGATAAGGAAATAGCCAAGGAACATCCGCAGCGTGAGATTCATCCCCTCTTCAACCTACACTGTATCCAAAGCCACGATGGGTTTTGATCGGAGTTGCCTCAGGGTCTATTTCCCTCAGCTTGCTGCGAATCGATTTGATGTGGGTATCGACAACGCGTTCAAACACCTCCTCTCGGTCTGCCCAAACCAGATCGAGTAACTGCGCCCTGCTGTAGATTCTTCCGGGTCGGTTTAAAAGCGTCTTTAGAATTGCCTGTTCGTGAGGCGTGAGTGATAATGCCGACCCCCTATAGAGAACCGTTAGCCCGGACTCATCCAGGCTGAGCCCGCTGCCATCGTTACAGGCCGACATCGCATCGTTCTGAGTGCGACTACGCTTCAAGACCGCTTTCACCCGCGCGATCAGTTCCCGCGTACTGAATGGTTTGACCACATAGTCGTCGCCACCTATTTCGAGACCCACGACCCGGTCGACCTCTTCGCTGCGAGCGGTGAGAAAGATGATTGGAGTCTGCGAGAAACTGCGGATCTCCTTACACAGTTCAAATCCATTCACATCCGGCAAGCCAACGTCCAGCAGAATCAGGTGAATCTCTCTTTCGTGAATCACCCGCAATCCATCTTCGCCAAGCGAGCTCCAATGAACTTCAAACCCCTCTCGCTCAAGCGCGTATCGGACGTTGTCCGCAATGGCAGCTTCATCTTCGATCAGGAGTAGGGATTGGGGCATGGCGACAATATAATCCATATTCAACTGGTGTAATAGTGCGGTCATTGTTAATGTCGTTTCAACGTCAAGCGGTGAATCTGCTATGACTGAGATCCCTGAATTCGCGGTCAGCATAGATTGGGCGCAGGAGAAGATGACCCGGGAAGAGCTGTCGTCAGAAGAGCTCGTCCGCTTTTATCTGGGCAGAATTCGGACCCTCAACAGTAAGCTCAAGGCTGTCATCGAAATCAATCCGGATGCCCTTGCCATTGCCACCGCTCTGGACGACGAAAGAAGTGCAAAGGGGACAAGGGGTCCGTTGCACGGCATCCCCGTCATCCTCAAAGACAATATCGATACCGGCGACAAGATGATGACCACCGCTGGTTCCCTCGCATTGCTTGGCTCCCGCGCCAAGAAAGACTCTCAAGTTGCCGCCGGATTGCGCAGGGACGGCGCGGTGATCCTGGCAAAGAGTAATCTCAGCGAGTGGGCAAACTATCGCAGCCTGAGGGCCAGCAGCGGCTGGAGCAGTCGGGGCGGCCTCACCCGTAATCCCTACTGCCTGGATCGCAGTGCCGGCGGTTCAAGTTCAGGGTCTGCAGTGGCCGTTGCCGCCAACATGAGTATAGGTGCCATCGGCACCGAAACCGATGGCTCAATTATCAACCCCAGCTCACACAACTCCGTCGTTGGCATCAAACCGACGGTCGGTCTAGTCGGGCGTTCAGGCATCGTTCCCATCTGCCACAGTCAGGACACGGCAGGACCGATGGCACGTTCGGTTCGAGATGCGGCCATACTGCTCGGTGCGCTTACCGGCGACGATGAACTGGACACGGCTACCGTCCCGCACGGCGATAGATCCCACCGTGATTACACGCAGTTCTTGGATGGTGATGGTTTGTCCGGTGTCCGCATTGGCGTCGCCAGGAATTTCTTTGGCTACAACCAGCGACTTGATCAGTTGATTGATCAGGCTCTGCAACTGCTAAGAGATGTGGGAGCGATTCTGGTCGATCCAGTCGAGGTGGAGGTGACTCGGGAACTGCGGATTGCGGAAAGTGCCGTCATGTCCTTCGAGTTTAAACAGGATCTCAATGCATACCTTGCCGGGTTGGACCAGGCTGTTGCCGTCAGATCTCTGGCGTTGCTTATCGAATTCAACGAACAAAATGCCGACGAAGTTATGCCCTATTTCAAACAGGAAACCCTACTGCAGGCCGAGGAAAAGGGAGATCTCGAATCTTCCGAATACCTCGCTGCCCTGCAACAGTGTCGACAACTGTCACGAACTGACGGCCTGGACAAGGTGCTCCATGACTACTCTCTGGACGCCATCGTCGCTCCGTCCGGTGGACCTGCTTGGGTGATCGATCTGCTTAACGGCGACCGAGGCTCTGGAGGGTGCTCTTCCGCAGCCGCCATTGCAGGCTATCCCCACATAACCGTTCCTGCGGGTTATGTGCATGATCTGCCGGTGGGAATCTCTTTCTTCGGCGGCGCATTTCAGGAACCGGTTCTCCTGAAAATCGCATACGCATTCGAACAGCTTTCCAATGCGCGCCGTGATCCGACATTCACATTGAGCCTGCAACTGTGATCATTCAGGCAGACAGCAAGGGCCACTATGTAATGCATTTGCGGTTTGTGGTAGATTTTGGCACGAGTAGTACTTTCTTCAGTTCAGCGGGACATAGGACAGTCAAATATGAACACAGTAAAGCTAAGTCGTTGCACTGGAGCAATCATAATGACCATCCTACTGGCCGGGTGCAGTCCCGATCAGAGCTCTTCCACCCAAACGGCTGCTGACGATGCGAGCATCCAGCAGGCTCCAAGCTACGATGCCCTCATTCGCTGGACATCTTACGGTGTTCCACACATCAAGGCGGATGACGCAGGTAGTCTCGGCTATGGATTCGGCTACGCCAAAGCAAAGGACGCAGTCTGTGTACTGGCACGCGCGTTCATGATGGTCAATGGTGAACTGTCCAAATACCTGGGTCCCGAAAAAGGCAATCTGCAGAGCGATATCTTCCACAAGGCGCTGCTGGACGAGGCAACCGTGGATCGCTACAAGAAAGAGCAGCGTGCGGACACGACTCAAATGAGTGAGGGATTTGCTGCCGGATTCAACCGCTATCTTCAGGATCAGGGCGGAGATTCACTGCCGGGCGCGTGCCGAGGCAAGCCGTGGGTCAGAGATGTTACCCAGAGGGACATGTACCGATTATACATCGGCTTTGGGATCCGCTATGGGGTTGGATACTTCATGAATGGGATTGCGAGCGCGGCTCCTCCCGGTACGGACAGCAGCTCAACCAGTTCGTCGGATCTCGGGTCACCTCCCGACCCGAGTTTATTCGGGAGTAACGCATACGCCCTCGGCAAGGCCGTGACTGCTAACGGCCGTGGCATGGTGCTCGGCAACCCACACTATCCGTGGCGGGGACCATCACGCTTTCACATTGCCCATCTGACTATTCCCGGTGATGTGAATGTCATGGGTGTCGGACTGATTACCACTCCCTCGATTGGTATCGGCTTCAACCAACATATCGCCTGGAGTCATACGGTCTCCAGCGCACTGCGCTTTACCCTCTATGAACTCTCCCTGGTGAAGGGCGACCCACTCTCCTACGTGTACGGTGACGGCGCCCGTCGTCTTGAACTCAAGAATGTCGAAGTAGACATTAAGAGCGCCGAGGCGACCATCAAGAGCGAACAGCACTCAGTCTACATGAGCCATTACGGGCCCGTACTGGTGGACAAGGCGCTGCCGTGGACTAACGAGCGTCTCTATACCATCAGGGATGTCAATCTGAATAACTATCGCTCTGCAGAACAGTATTATCGACTCAACCGGGCAACTTCTGTCGACGAGGTGGCCACGGCTTTGACCGAAGTGCAGGGGGTGGCGTTTGTGAACACGATCGCCGCTGATCGATCCGGAGTCGCTTTCTACGGTGATGTCTCAGCGATCCCCAACGTTGACCAGAAGATGATTGACGCCTGTCAGAGCCAACATGTTAATCGAGTCTCTGGCAGGTCGATGGTGGTGCTCAATGGCTCCA
>CEPV01046174.1_pt1 | contig 37229 bp, 32 predicted proteins | sample 530451 | NCBI WGS metagenome assembly CEPV01 (sample SAMEA2620097, study PRJEB7988) | marine metagenome | isolation source: saline water (ENVO:00002010), including
CAATGCTGGCCAGCTCATCGGATTGCCCTCCATCCTGTAAGCCACTAGCGACGCTACAAGCATGATGGCTAGAGGGATATCCAAGACTATAGCGTAGCTGACAAATGTCGAACAACCATGTTCAACAAGATATGGAAAAACGCTATACACACAAATAATGGTTATAATTGCAGGTATGCCAAAAAAGAGTCCCGCTTCCCACAACGGCATCGGTTTCAGATCTCTGGATTCTTGTGATTTAATATCCATGCTTCAAGTCACTTGTATACATAATATACACATGCTTTTTAATGTCAATCAATGGGTATGAATGACTAACATCAATTGATGGTTTTCCCCTCTAAAAATCATTAGATTCCCGAACCTCTTTAACCTCGGAAATGTATATATCTGAACTCAATTTACATGGCTTTAAATCCTTTGCCAAAAAGGAGAAGCTCAAATTTGGCGAAGGTGTCACTGTTATTGTCGGTCCCAATGGATGCGGCAAAACCAATATCGTGGATGCCATCCGCTGGGTGTTGGGCGAACAGAAATATTCTGTCCTCCGCTCAGGGAAAATGGGAGATGTGATCTTTAACGGCGCTGATGGATTAAAACCCCTTTCCGTTTGCGAAGCCACTCTCACGGTTCATAACAATCGCGGCAAACTGCCCTTGGAATACAACGATATTGAGATCGGCCGCCGCATCTACCGTGACGGTGAATCGGAATATTTTATTAACCGCACGCCATGCCGCCTGAAAGATATCCATGATCTGTTCGTGGATACGGGGATGGGCTCGGATGCCTATTCTGTGATTGAGTTGAAAATGATCGAACAGATCCTCTCTGAAACAGCCGATGACAGGAAACGAATGTTTGAAGAAGCGGCGGGGATCAACAAGTATAAACAGCAGCGCCGCTCGGCCATGCGAAAATTTGAAGCGGTTTGCCAGGACCTTGAGCGAGTAAGCGATATCGTCCAGGAAGTGGAGCAAAAGGTCCATTCACTGAACCTGCAATTGAAGCGTTTTAAGCGCCATGAAAAACTCACTGAAGAGTTAAAAGAGAGAGAACTGGCCCTCGCTTTCATCCGCGTCCATGAATTTGAAGCTGAAATATATCCCCTCCGCCGGCGGGTGGTTGAATTCACCCATCTCAAGGATGAAAAAGCATCGTACACTTCCGTTCATGAAAAAGAGTTGGAGTGCCTGAGATCCCTTTACGGAGAACAGCAGAAAGAGTTAACGGGACTTCAATCCGCCCTGCGGGAATTGGAAGAATCCCGGGAAACAGTCCGCAATAATGTTTTAGTTTGGTCGGAACAAGATAAAGCGTCAGAAGCCAATATTGAACGCCTCAACCGTGAAGAGGCCTCCAATGAAGATAAAAAGGTCCAACTCAACCAGCAGGTCAGTGAGTATGACCAGGAGATAACAGCCTTATCTCCCCAACTGGAAAATCAGCTTTCTGCTTATAAACCCAAAAAATCAGAATTTGATGCAGTTCAGGAACGCTATAAGACTGCCCAGGAAGAATTGGAATCGGCCCAGACCGCCCGCTGGGATGCCCAGCGCAAAATGGCGGACGACCGCTCCCTTTTGGACCGCACTTCATCCCTGATTGAAGAAAAACAAAATGCCCTCTCCCGGCTGGAAGAAAAGATCGCTGAGATTGACTCCAACCAGGAAGAGACGGGGAATGAACAGAAAGAATTAGAATCCCAGAAGGCCAAGCTGGAAAAGGCCAAAGGGGAGATTCAATCCGGATTTGCAAGAGTGCGAGACAGCCTGAACCAAAGCCTGGAAAAGCGGTCTGAGCTCTCCATGGAGATCCACCATGGGAAATCGAAATTGGAATCCCTTCAATCCCAAGTGGGTTTTTATACAGAATTGGTGGAACAAAAGGAAGGGTACCCGGAAGGGGTGCGGACTGTTTTGGACAACCCTCGTGAATTCGCGGGAATCCTCGGTACGGTGGGCGAATTGTTCCAGGTGGAAGAAAAACTGGAGACTGCCTTCCAAAGCGCCCTGGGAGACTGGGCCAAATGCCTCGTGGCTGAGAATCGAGCTTCCGCCCTGAAAGTCCTTAAATCCGCCCGGGAGAGAAAGACGGGAAATCTTTCCATTCTCCCTTTAAAAGAATTTACCCAATTGGCTTCCACTCAAAAAGCACCCACAGGGAATGGTATCATCGGCACCGGCGCTGAACTCTGCGGCGCCGATAAAAAATATCAATCCCTGGCCGATGTTCTGGTGGGGAACCTTCTCATCGTCGAAGATTTGAATGGAGCCCTTAAGAACAATGACCTGAACGGCTGGGATATCGTGGACTTGAATGGCGCCTATTCCGGGAAGAATTTAATCCTGAAACACCGCAACAAAAATGGGGATGGCAGCCTCCTTGGCCGGCAGAAAAAGATCGAATCCCTGAAGGATGCAATGGAAACCCTTTCAGCGGTGATTGAAGGCCAGGAAAAAGAATTATCAGAATTAATAGGTGAAATCGAATCCCAGTCCGGGCGGGCTAAATCCCTGGGGGATGAACTGGAAAAATCCTCCTGTGAATTGAATGAAGTGGAAACGGCCCTGATTCGCAACCACTACCGTCAATCCCAGGCGCTGGAATCGTTGAAGACCTTGAATCAGGAAGTCCAGGAAACGGCCAAGAATATTGATGACCTCCAGGCTTCCGTGAAAAAGTTGGAGCCGGGACTGGCCAAAGGGGAAGCCGTGATCACCAAACTGAAGGCAGAAGCTGAAAAAACATCCGAAGCATTAGTGAAGGTCCAGGTGGAAAGGGATACCTTCCAGCAGGCTGTCCAGGAATTGCGTATCGAACTTCTCAATTTAGAGAATAAACGGGATAACCTGAATTTCCAGAAGCGCGTGGCCCAGGAAACCATCCAGGAGTTGGAAGAGCGCAAGGCGGCCATTATCCAGGAAGTTTCCGGACTTATGGAAAAACGTGAATCCCTGGCAGGCCAGATCGTCGAGGGCGAAAAAGAATTACGAACCATTACGGGGCAGTCGACCAAGGACCGCTCTATTTTGGATCTGAAACGGGATACCTCCAACGATACCTATCAATCCATGGAAAAGATCCAGGAGCAGATCCGCTCAGAGCAGCAATCCCGTGAAGCGCTTTTGGAAGAATTGAAGGCCAACGAATTGAAGATCGCTGAAATGGAGCAGCGCATAAATATCATCCGGGAGCGGATTCGGGATCGCTACGAGATGGAAGTGCCCACAGACCTGGTGGTAGATGAAGAGGCGGACGACCTTGAATTGCGGATCGAGCGCATCCAACGGAGCATCGAAAGTATCGGTCCCATCAATATGGCCGTTCAACAGGAATACGAGGATGAACAGGCCCGCCTCCAGACGCTTATAGAACAACGGGATGACCTAATTGCTTCAGAGGATAACCTGCGGGAGACCATCCAGAAGATCGATAAGGTGGCGCGGAAGAAATTTCAAGAAACCTTTGACCAGATCAAACTGAATTTCGGAAAATTATTTGAAATGTTTTTTGAAGGGGGAACCGCTTCATTAACCCTTATAGGGGACCCGGATCCATTGGAAGCGGATATTGCTATCCATGCACAGCCCCCGGGGAAGAAAAACCAGAGCTTGCGGATGCTGTCAGCAGGGGAGAAATCTCTCACGGCCATCGCTCTTCTCTTCGCCATTTACCAATATAAACCGAGCCCTTATTGTATCCTGGATGAAGTGGATGCGCCATTGGATGATGTGAATATCCAGAAGTTCAAGCGCGTGCTGAATACCTTTGCGGAGGACACCCAGTTTATCGTGGTGACCCACAATAAGCTCACCATGGAGGCGGCGGACTACCTATACGGTGTTACCATGGAGCAGAAGGGCGTGTCGAAGTTGGTATCCGTTAAATTCAACGGACGGATTTAACGGAATTAAACTTATATAATTGAAAAAGCCTCCCGTATAATGCAGGGGGCTTTTTTGTTTTCAGGATTTATTTCTTAGTGAATTCCATTTGCGTGCAAGATGCAGGGTTCCACTCGTTACCAGCCGCTTCACAAGTAAATTGTGTAGTATGGCTGGTTTCATAGATTCTCCGTTTGTTTTATAGTGTATCAAATTGAATTTTAGATTAAAAAAAGGAAAGATGTAAAGGAAAAATAATCCTGATGACTAGATCTGTTTTTTGTACTTTATTTTCTGGCATTTTTTCGGGATCCACGCATTGCTGGAGCTCGCCGATTCACATTCTCTTTGGTTTGAATGGCCGGTTATTTCAAAATTTTCATCAATGCAATAAGGGTCACTGACAATATTGATATGAAATGATCGTTTGTCGTTGGACATCGTGTAGGGATAACAGTCCTCTTTGAAACAGAAAGTTTCCCCCACGTCATACCAAGCGAAGGTTGTTACTTCTGGATTAGGCCCGGTTATGGTTTCAACCCCGGTACCGTCTTTATTTATTTCCAGGGTGATGGTAAGGCCTTTGCCTTTTAATCCCCGCCATTCCGTATCATCCACTTCACCGCTGCAGCTTGATATTTGATAAACTCCCATTTCAGTGACCTTCCATGTACCTACGAATGGGCTTAAATCCTCCTCTTTCATATCTGCACAGGCTAACAGGCCGATTAAAAAAAGGAGACGCAATTTATTCATATTATTTTCAATTTAGGATAATGAATGAGGTTCCTGAAATTACAAAAATTGGATTGAAATAACTTGATTTTTGAATCGTAGTTTGAGTCTGGAGTAAGGTAATTTTGCCCCCATGCCAACGACCCATATCCGCAATTTTTGCATTATTGCCCACATTGACCACGGTAAATCCACCTTGGCGGACCGCCTGTTGGAGGAAACCCATACCCTGGCCAAAAAGGACATGAAGGCCCAGGTGCTAGACAGTATGGATTTAGAGCGGGAAAGGGGGATTACCATTAAAAGCCATCCAATCCAAATGCATTATAAACACAAAGATAAACAGGATTATATCTTGAATCTCATTGATACACCGGGCCACGTGGATTTTACTTACGAAGTATCCCGATCCTTGGCCGCCTGCGAAGGTGCCTTATTGTTGGTGGATGCCGCCCAGGGGGTGGAAGCCCAGACCGTGAGTAATACCTATTTGGCCGTCGAGAGCAATCTAACCGTCATTCCAGTGATCAATAAGGTGGACCTCTCCAGCGCGAGAGTGGAGGAGGTTAAAGGTCAACTAGTTGAACTTCTTGGTTGCGATGAAGATGAAATAATTACTGCCAGCGCTAAAAGCGGTTTTGGTATCCAGGATGTGTTCGACGCTATTGTGGATCGTATCCCCCCGCCGGAAGATCGTTCCCACAGTCCGGTCCGGGCCATGATATTTGATTCTCTCCATGACAATTATAAGGGTGCCATTCCCTACGTACGCGTGTTTGACGGTGTACTGAAAGGGGGCACCACAGCAAAATTTTTCGCCCACGACCGCCAGTATGACATCACGGAAGTAGGCCATTTTGTATTGAAGCAGATTCCGGCCAAAGAACTTCGTGCCGGAGATGTGGGCTACCTTCTGGCCAGCATTCGGGATGTGTCCCATATTCTCCCGGGGGATACGATCACTACCAAACAGGATTCAGCCGTGGAGCCCCTGCCGGGCTTCAAGGAGATCAAACCTATGGTCTTTTCCGGACTCTATCCTTCCGATGCGGACGATTATGACCAACTGCGCATAGCCCTCGATAAATTGAAATTAAACGACGCTTCATTACTCTACGAACCGGAAACCAGTGAAGCTTTAGGATTCGGTTTTCGCTGTGGATTTTTAGGACTCCTCCATATGGAGATCATCCAGGAAAGACTGGAACGGGAATTTGATTTGGCCCTGGTCACCACCACACCCAACGTGCGTTATAAAGTTGAACTCCGCAGTGGTGAAATCGTCGAGGTGGATACACCGGCCAAAATGCCTCCCACGGGGGAGATTCAATCCATCCTGGAGCCCCACGTGTCAGCGGAAATTATTACACCAAAAGAATTCATCGGCAATATTATGACCCTCTGCCAGAAGAAAAGGGGAATGTATAAGAATACCAATTACCTCACGGCCGACAAAGCACAGCTTCATTATGATTTGCCCCTGGGCGAGATCATTTTTGACTTTTATGATAAGCTGAAATCCACCAGCAAAGGGTACGCTTCTTTGGATTATCACTTGTCCGATTATGTATCCGGGGACCTAAAAAAATTGGATATCCTGATCAACAATGAAACAGTGGATGCCCTTTCCTTCATCACTCATACCAATGATGCCTATTCCCGGGGCGTGGCCATGTGCACGAAATTAAAAGAACTCATTCCCCGACAGATGTTTGATGTGCCCATTCAGGCAGCCTTGGGGAATAAGATTATTTCGAGGGCCACGGTAAAAGCGATCAAAAAGAATGTAACGGCCAAATGTTACGGCGGCGACATTACGCGGAAGCGGAAATTGTGGGAAAAGCAGAAAGAGGGGAAGAAGCGCATGAAATCCATTGGTAAAGTGGAAATCCCCCAAGAAGCCCTATTGGCGGTACTCCAGATTGACACTGACTGACGGAGTGTTATTGTGTTAAAGTATGACAGTGTTATCGTGGTGATCCACCATAAAACCATAACACTATTCTATGATTGAAAATTCCAACTACTGGCGCGACACTCACACACCGCTTTACAGCTTCATTTTCACCCTGCCTTTGTTCCTGATCTACGAGGTGGGGGTGTTTGCTATTTCCGCCAGTGATCTTCCCCTCCTGAGAAACGGGGCTGATGTCCTCATGCGCCAGATATTAGAGGTCTTTGGCGTCTTTGGTGTATATGGTTTTGGGGGCTCCTTTTTGATTGGTTTTCTGGTGGCATTTTTGCGCCAAAAGAAGAAATTGATGTCTACTGCCATTCGCGGAGAATATTTACTTACCATGCTGTTTGAAAGTATCGGTTGGGCTATTCTGTTAACGATTATAATGATTTGGATACCAACCTTTTTAATGAATGGCAAAGATGGTCGTTTGATGCAGCAAATTGTATTGGCCATCGGCGCCGGTATTTATGAAGAGTTCATATTTCGTGTGGTTCTAATTTTGGGAATGACTTCTGTGCTAGGGTTTATTTTTCAATGGGGCGAAGTGGGGAAGAAGACCGGGGCAGTGATCTTGGCAGCGATCCTTTTTTCCGCCTTCCATTTTGTAGGCGCCTATGGGGAATCGCCATCCTTGAATATGTTTTTGATCCGTATGGCGGCGGGGATCGTGCTGGGAGGTATCTATGTACTGCGGGGTTTTGGCATAGCCGCCTATACCCATACCATCTATGACCTGTTTGTTTTAGTAAAATTCACTACTTCGGTATGATAATTAGTTTATAGAATCTGTAATTTCACCGTCTATTTTCGGGGGAAATCCATTAAAATGAAAAAAGTTTTATCCATACTATTTTTGCTGGGTGGAATTATGGCCCAACACTCACCCTTCAAATCCTTTGATGTGGTGGTGTATCCGGAATACTATTTTGACGGCATCATGGCGGAAATGAACGGGGAAGTAAAAAGTGAAAGCCTGCCCTTGAACCTGGAGATCAGCGTGCCTGCCAATACGGACAGTGTTTTTTTTGTGAGCGGCACCGCTGCTTCGGAAGTAGATGTAAAACATTTGACAGTACTCAATACTAACAATCGTTCCTTTGTCCAGGTTAGTGTTTTAGATTTCAAGTTTCGCATGTTTATCTTTTATGCCATTGAAAAAAATGGTGTGGATCGTTCCGGTGCATTCACGCTTGAGATTAACCACCATATCGAAGATGCCCATGTAATTATCCAGGAACCTCTTGTGGCTGAGGGTTTTAATTTTTCTGAAAAAGAGGCGGAAACTTTTCAGGATCAGCATAGATTAAATTTCAGGCGTATTCACCTCCATGACTTTCGAGCTAATACAAATAAAACAGTGTCATTCTCTTACCGGAATCCCAGTGGAGGCATCTCCATAAATGAATTACAGACAATGCTTTCCGGTGATTCTGCTATTGCCCCGCCCCGGAATGAGACGTCAAAATCAGTTCCTATCCGCCATAAGCTGCCTCTGTGGCAGCCCTTATTGGTCCTGGGCATCGTGGCTGCTGTGGTTGGGAGAATGTTCTATTCACAGCGAAAATCTGAAATGAAAAGTGAATCTTTAAACCAGCTTGGTGGGGAAAAGGAAAAATTCTGCATACATTGCGGCTCTTCCGTTCAGCCCAGTCATAAATTTTGTGCAAATTGCGGGGGACAACTATAAATGTGGCCTGTTATTTTCGATTTTGGTGAAATCAGTATTTTTGGTTTCCAATTCCACCCGGTGATTAATTCATACGGTTTTATGCTCATGATTGCCTTTTATTCCTGTTATTATTTTCTCAACAAGGATCTCAAACGCTTGGGATATAAGGCCAAATTGGCCGGTGATATTGTTTTTGCTGCCGCTTTAGGTGGAATCCTTGGATCAAAGATCTATTACCTTATTGAGAATTTTGACCGCGTGAAAGTGGATCCCATAGGAATGATATTCAGCGGTGCCGGTTTGGTCTTTCTCGGTGGTCTCATGGGCGGCACCTTGGCGGTGACCTACGTGATTAAAAAGAATAACCTCACGTGGATCAAGTTTGCCGATATTGTGGCACCACTGTTAATTCTTGGATATGCTGTGGGTCGTATCGGATGTCTGCTGGTGGGGGACGACTATGGCCTGCCCACCCATTTGCCCTGGGGTATTGCTTTCCCGGAAGGATTGCCGCCGTCCACTTATGCCATATTCCAGACTTACTATCCCTGGGTAAACCTAGAAGGATTTGACCCGGGTGTGTTGAAAGTTCATCCAACACCGATTTATGAATCCCTGTTAGGTTTTGGGATTTTTTACTATCTTTATCAAAGACGGACTTCAGTCACTGTGGTGGGGAGCCTATTTTTTACTTATTTGGTTTTAGCCGGTGTGGAACGGTTTTTAATGGAATTCCTTCGTGTAAATCCCAAATATTTATTCAGTTTCAGCGGCGCCCAGCTCCTATCATTAATTATGATTGGCCTTGGATCGTGGTTCCTGACCCATCCAGTGAAACAGCCGCAGGAATTGCCGTCTGAATAAAAGACCGATCTTTTCCTTTCTTTTCCTGCTTTTTATTGGGGCCGCCCTGCCCCAAACCACCCTTGAAGTCGGCCGGATTGACCTCACCCAAAATGTCATCCAACCGGAATTTCAGCCGGACCGTTTTATAAAGATCCCCGATGGGTTGGTTTTCATGGATTCAGACCGCCGGAGGATGGGAAGGTGGGTCGCTGACTCGGTTCAATTTTATGGAGGCTACGGCGTGGGCGAATCGGAGTTGTTTGACCCCATGGATTGGGTCGCCCGCCAGTTGGATATTTTCATTCTCGACCGTACGGAAAACAGGGTTAGCCGTTTTGATATTCAACTGAACTTCATTCAATCCATTCCAATAGAAGATGGTGAAGGAGGATTATTTCCCACCGCTATGGATTTGGACAGCCGCGGGTGGATCTACGTCTATTCTCCCGAAACGAACGAAATAAACCGGGTGGATACTCGGACTTACCGCTTGGAGTTGTTTTTAGACCTAAATACAATTCCAGATGGGGAGAACTGTGTGCAATCCCTGCGGTTTGGAGCGAATGACCAGCTGGCCCTTTTATATGATTGTGTAAATGAAGTCCATCTTTTTTCCCGTTCCGGGAGATTGACGCGGCGCTTTCGAATTGAGATTGAAGATCCTGAATTTATACTACCCATAAAGAAATCCTGGCTCATACTGAATCAAAAAGGTGATGCTCAAATTCTGGGAGAAACCCCATTCGTCCTTATGAAAAACGGTGTCGCAATCCAGGATGTAATGATTGATGAGGGGTTCTTCAACATCCTCACTGATAGCGAACTGATTATTCTTGATATCGATGTGGCACCACGTTAAATCTTTTATCATTGCCGGACTCTTGGGGCTTTTATCTGCACAGGATTCCACCCGGATTGAATTACCCGAAAAAATCGGTCCCATCATAGATGCTTTACCTGTTTTGGATAGTTTAATTATTGTTAAAAAAGACACTGTTGATCAAAAGCAATCAACCAATCAACTAAAATCCTATCCTATTAATGCTTCCGGGACTTTCTTCCGCGGGGTGGAAATGAGTACCCAGGGGGTTGGGGGTCTCAGTGGGGGATTGCGTTTTCAATTGGCTGGAAAGCTCAGTGAAAATATCCGCGTTTCTGGAACGGTAACGGATGAGTCCATCCCCATCCAACCAGAAGGGACCACCACCGCTTTGGATGAATTGGACAAGGTTTATCTGAATGTGTCCCATCCCGCAGGTGAACTGACCGCCGGGGATATAATGGTAGTAAATAAATCCGGTAAATATAATAATAACAATAGAAATTTAGTAGGTATAAAGAATAACATTAATCGAGATAATACAAAATTCCGGGCAGTGATAGGTCAATCCAAAGGAAAATACCACCGCTTGGAAATGAAAGGAAAGGACGGGAACCAGGGCCCTTATTTTTTAACATCGAAAGAAGGTTTACGGAATGTGATCATTTCCGCCGGTTCCGAATCGGTGTGGCTCAATAGAAAAAAACTGGCCCGGGGAGAAGATCGAGATTATACCATTGATTATACTTCCGGTGAACTAACTTTTACACCCAAACATTTGATCTATTTTGATTCAGACATTGATATTGAATACCAGTATTCCGAATCCACTTATAAATCCAATTACGTGGAGGCAGGGCTGGAGGGTGCTATTGGCGAGAAGGGTCAATACAGCATATCCTATATTGATGAACGCGATAATGCGAAAGGTTCCTTTTTGTCAAATGAACAGCGGTCGGCCTTTAAATCCAAGGATGTGGTCTATCAATCGGGTGTAGTTCAAGATTCCTTGGGAGACTATCTGTTGATCAATGATTTTTTTCTATTTATTCATTCTGCATCTAATGTACCACCTGAAGATCGTTACACCGTCGCCTTCAGTCCGGACCCTACCGGGGAGTACTTCCGAAAAATTTCTGAAAAAAATCGTATTTATTATGAATTTGTACCCACGGACGAAATTGACGAACGCCAACGCTATTCCCCGGGACGATCGCTGCGGGCACCGGTCAGTCATCAATTATTACAGTTTGATACCGATCTAAAGCTTCGTCCTGGATTGTCATTATCAACCGAGGGTGCCTTTTCAATTCGAGAGAACAATGTGTTCTCTAATCGCTCTGAAACGAGTATGAATGGGAATGCCTTCCGATTGGAGTTGGATCAAAATCCCATCCAAATGGGAAAAGTAAAGCTGGGTTTTGATTTTGAATATTGGCGCAATTCACCGGAGTTTCGTGCATTGAGCCGTGATAGGGACGTCAATTTCAATGAATCCTGGGATACAGCCAGTGAACAGGAAGAGAATGGAGAATCCTTGTCATCCCTGCGAACCGAGTTTGGAATAGGAAAAGGACTGAAAAGTGGAATTGATATTTCACGTCTGACACAGGGGGATAGTAAAAAAGACCGGACTGAAATCGACTTGGATTACGGGGGACAGTTTATCAATACAGCCCAAATGCGGTGGAATAAGGTTCAGTCCGAAATCGCCTTCCAGGAGATGTATGGAAAGGTGCGATTATTCAAGGGGGCCCTGAATCCTTTTGTGACGATAGTTCATGAAATGCGAGAGCAAACCTATCGCTTTGATGATATCCTGGTTGGGATAGATTTTTCCCGAAATAATCGTTCTTTCTCTTTGGGTATCGGCCAACGTGAAGATCAATTGGCCTCTTACAATGATTCCACAAAAATGGAAACATTTCAGACGGGAAAGATCGTCCAGATTGATTTTAAATCGAGGCAAAAATCAGGTTGGCACCAGGAATGGATGTATCGCCAGCGAATCCAGGAAAAAGAAAAAGATCAATCAAAAAATGACTATAATTCCTTTCGGACGGCCCTGAATTACAGAAACAGGACCAGTCCTTTTCAATTGGATCTTGTTCTGAATTCCCAAACATCCATGAGTGAGTCCCGGGCGGTGGTTTATGATTCAATTGGTGTGGGCCTCGGCCATTACCGTTACGATCCCCAGTTGAATGAATATATTTCCGACCCCAACGGCGCCTACGTGGCCCATACAGTTTTTACTGGGGACCACAAGCATGGTTCACGGTTAGATGGATTAACGCGGTTTTCAATCGATTTCTCTAAATGGAAATTTGACCGCCTGAAAAACTGGCAATATCGTAATCTGAATCGGTTGGATTACCATGGATCGAAATTTTCCATTTCGAGTCCTCAGATGGTCGTGGGAGAAGTCTATCGAAGTCACTTTCGCCATGAATTAGTTCATAAAAAACGGAAACAAAAAAACCGACATCGGTTTTGGAACCAGAAATCTTTCAATTTTAACGGATTGGACCCACGTGGATGGGAGTACCGGTTTAAACAGGAATGGGGTGGTGAATCCCAAATTGCACTGAAAGGTAATTATCATCTCGTTATTCAGGGTGATACCCATGATGCTCGAGTTGAGTCAGAAAGAGATCGGATAACTAAGCGATCTGTTGATGGTTATGCCTTTGAGGCCGGCGTTAAAAATTTTCGTTCCAGTTCATTTCAATGGGAATCACGGATCATCTATTATTGGGACCATGCGGGAATTGGAGGAGTTGTTACACCAATTAGTGGTTTAAATATGGAAAAAGTATGGGCCCATGGAATGAAAACGAATTGGATCCAATTCATCGGGAAAGACGGACGGATCGAGGGGAATTTTGAATATTATATCGTTAATGGATTTAAATCCATGCCGCCGGAAGCGCTGAAGGGATTGTCCCATGGCCGGACCTTACGCAGCAATATCCGCGCTTCTTTCTATTTGGGAAAATCCCTATCTGTCAATGCCACATTGATATACTTGGATGACGCCCGTTATGATGGTTTCATTAAACTGCAGGGAGAAGTCCGTGCGCACTTTTAAAATAAATTTGGAGTGGATTGACTATGTCAATCCATACATCAACATAGTTGATGCAATCCATATTGTGGAATTTTTCATTAATAAATTGATTTTGAAAAATATAAGAATTGTATCTGTCATTATCATGACTCAGCTTTCTTTTGCCCAAAGAATTGACTCAACCCTCCACGCCCAACTGGAAGCAAAAGGGGAGTGGAAAAGCTATTATCTTTTAAATGAAAATGTGGATTATGAATTCGTTCCTGAGCATGCCGAGATTGATTCGATCTATTTTTTAGAAGACGGATCGATGAAACAAAAGGTGTTGAAGCGCTTATTTCATCCCCTCATGGGACTTTCAAACCAAAACCGGTCCTTGGCCCAGTTTCAGACAATCCAGAGCGCCTATCCCTATATCAATGGCGGATCAAAAATATCATTCGCCCAATATGATCAAAAACAGGTGGCGGCTGTGGTGGAACTTCACCCACAATTCAAAAGCCAGATCGGGGGCATCCTCGGGGTCAGTAAAGGTAAAGATGGGAAATGGCTCACCACCGGTGAAGTGGACCTCCATTTGGAAAATCCCAGAAAAGAAGGAACCATTATGGATTTGAACTGGCGCCAGCCAAATGACCGCTCCCGGTTTTTAAATATAGCTTATGAAATGCCTTTCCCATTCGGTTTGCCGTTTGGAACCGATATAGAATTCAAACAGGATTTTTTAGAAGACCAATACATTATTGAAAGTACATCCGGAGCCGCCACGGGCATTGGCCCATTGGGACAGTGGAAGATTGGCGGGAAGAAGGAATCCAGTAAAGATTTAACAGATGAAACCGAATTCAAATCAGAATCGGTGATTCTCGGCTTGCGGGGCGATCGGCGGAATAATAGGTGGATGCCATCCAAAGGCTGCTTTTGGGAAGGGGAGATCGTTCTCGGGAGGTTTGAAGATAAGGTGGGAGAGACCACTGTGGCTGAAATTCAAATCAGACTTGATAAATATCGAGAGTTGGGACCCGGTGTATTATTCTTATCGGTGGAGGGACAAGGGGTCAAGGTGAAGGGAAGAGATATTGCCTTTGCCAAGAAGGTAAAATTCGGAGGAGCGAATTCGGTAAGGGGATATGCGGAAAATTACTTTAGTGCAGATTGGGTGGTAATCCATAAAGTTGAATGGCTCTTCGGTGATCTGGATCGATCGCAACTCTTTTTCTTTTTGGATAAGCCGGTTACAGGACTTGATGTTTATCATGATTCGGTTCACAGCGATGTCCAAGAACCGATAGAACCAATGTTACTCCATGAGTCTTTTACGCGGTTTAAGTCGGGATACGGTGTTGGGTTTCGCCAATATAATGGTACCCTGACCTTGGATATATCAATCGGATTTTCAGAAGGGTCGTCCGGCAGCAAACTTCACCTTAAATTCAGTTCAGATTTATAATGCGAAAAAGACTACTAGCCATATTTAATCAAAACCCCGGAAAGCACTTTCGGCAAAAAGAGATTCTCCACAGAATGAAGGTGAATCAAGGGGAGATCGGCGCCGTCAAGATCCTCCTGAAAGACATGGTCAAAAAAGGGGAGATCATTCTCAATAAAGGAAAACAGTATTCACTGACTCGCCAGCCGAGCAGATTAGAGGGCATTTTGACGGTCACTCAAAAGGGATTCGGTTTTGTCATTACTGAAGATGAATCGGAAGATATCTTTATCGGCCGCCGCTCCATGGCCGATGCCATCCATAAAGACCGTGTGCAGGTAAAACTGAAAAAAAATCAAGGTCCACAAGGATTGAAAGGTAGAATTGAAAAAGTACTGGAGCGTGGATCGGACCAATTCATCGGCGTTACCTATCGCTATGGGGGCAAAATGTTTATGGCCATTTCGCCTGTGAATCCCGGCCGAGGCATTCGACTCATCAAAGCTAAAAAGGATCTGGGCGAAGGTCAAATCGTCAAAGCAAAAGTGAAGGATTGGGGCAATGCCTTTAACCCCATCATCGCCGAGTTGGAGACGGTCATCGGTAAAGCGGATGATCCTGGGAATGATATGAAAATGATCCTGAATAAATATGATTATACCCAGGAATTTTCAGGGAAGGTGAACAATGCGGTTCAACAATTCAGTCAACAATCCATCGAAAGGGAAATCCCCAATCGGCGGGATTTAAGAAAATGGAATTGTTTCACCATCGATCCGGTGGATGCGAAAGATTTTGACGACGCCATTTCTATAAAACAAGATCGGGACGGCTATGTGCTGGGTGTCCATATTGCGGATGTGAGTCATTTTGTAACGCCCAATTCGCCCATCGATCGAGAGGCCATCATCCGCGCCACGTCTGTCTATTTTACCGAAGGTGTGGTCCACATGCTTCCGGAGGCACTTTCGGCCAACCTCTGTTCTTTAAGGCCCAATGTAGATCGCCTCGCAGTTTCCACCATTATCAAAATGAATAAAAACTTCAGTGTGCTGAAAACGGAGATTTTACCCACGGTAATCAACAGCAAAGCGCGGTTCACTTATCAAGATGTGCAGGATATTGTTGATGGAAAAACGAATCATTCCGTTAAAAATGAAATCAATATGCTCAAGCGCTTGGCGAAACAGCTTTTCAAAAATCGCTCCGATGCGGGGAGTATCGATTTTGATATTCCTGAACCCATCTTTGAAATGGGTGAAAAAGGCATTCCCCATGAGATTCGTCCCAGTGAACGGATGGAATCCCATCGCATCGTGGAAGAATGTATGCTGTTGGCCAATCGGTTGGTGGCGGCAGAGATTCCCAAATTGCTGCCGAAGAAATATCCATTTGTTTTTCGCGTCCACGCCAAGCCGGATAAACTGGATGTTGAACAATTCACCGATCTTCTAAAATTGCTCCATCTCGGGGTGAATATCCCAAAAGGAGAGATGTCACCCAATGATATGAAAAATGTGCTGAAGCATGTCGAAGATTCGCCATTTCGGCATTTGATCGAAACGGTGGCCCTCCGAACCATGAGTAAGGCAGAATATGCTATTAAAAACAAAGGCCACTTCGGATTGGCCTTCAAAGACTATACCCACTTTACTTCACCCATACGGCGCTATCCCGATCTGATGGTCCACCGCATGATCAAAATGATTCAGCATCAATCTTTTGATCCGAAATCGGATTGGCATGAAGTGATGGAAAAAGCGGTAAAATTCTCGAACCGAGCCGAACTACATGCTCTATCCGCCGAACGTGAATACATCAAAATGAAACAGCTCCGCTGGCTTAATGAACGAATCGGCCAATCCTTTGAAGGCATCATTTCTGGTGTAGTGAATTTTGGTTTTTTCGTGGAGCTGAAATTATCCCTGGCTGAAGGGCTTGTCCACGTGGATACATTAGAGGATGACGAATTTAGCTATGATCAGGAGCATTACTGTTTAAGGGGACGAAAATTTAGACAGGAATTTCGCTTGGGTGACCGGGTAAAGGTGAAACTTCTTGATGTGCTTTTTGACAAACAACGGGCTAATTTTGTATTGGATAATGAACAGGATGACAATGTTTAAACGACTGATACTGTTTATAACTACAATTTTGTTTTGGTCCTCCGGTTGCGACCAGTTCAAACCCCGAGCCATGGGAGCCGATAATGAATTGGTGGTGGTGGCTTCATCGGGGGACAGGGATCAAGTGCAAAAAGTACTTACCACCATTTTTAACGATACCCTCCACACACCCCAGCCGGAGCCATATTACCACACGTTGTGGGTCGATCCTGAGAATTTCAATGATGTGAATAACCATGTGAATGTGATTGTGGCCGCCGTGGGGGATCATCCCCGAAATTTGGGAGCGAAACTGGTGAAACAGATTTTGTCTGCTTCTCAGTATAAATCCACCATGGAAGGGGAGAACCAGATCATTTTCACCAAAGATGTCTATGCCCGGAACCAGAATTATCTCATCATCAATGGGCCCACCACAGATAAAGTTTTGGAGAAAGCCAAAGACCAAGGGCCGTGGCTCAAGAAACAATATGATGATCTTTTCTTCAAGAGACAGAGTAAGCACTTGTTTGAAGGATCCACATTACAAAAAGAGCTCCAGGATGAACTGGCGGATAAATACGGCTGGACCATGAAAATCCCTTGGGGATATACGGTGATCGCGGATAGCGCCGAACAGCAATTCTTCTGGATGGGGCGCGATATTCCCTATCGTTGGCTGGCGGTCCAGTGGACCGATGGTTTGACATTTACGGATAGTGTCTCTGTCCATGATTATGTGAAAACCATCCCACCGGCATATTTTGGACATATTCAGTATGCCGATCATTTGTTCAAGATTGAACCGGCTGAATTCAATGAATGGGGCGCATGGAAGATCACGGGCTTGTGGGAGAGTATTAAAGAAGCCCAGGGCGGTCCTTTTATTTCGTACCTCTTTTACGATGAAACTACCGATCGATCATACTTTATACACTTGATGATCTTCCACCCCGGGAAGGACAAATATATGCTCCTGAGGCAAGTGGATATTGTGGCTCATTCTTTTAGGGTGGCCAATTAGCCGCGAAGGCACGAAAAACAAATTAATGCATGAAAATATCACCTTAATAATCCGCTACGACTTTGAGTCTTAATGGTAGAAAAAAATATAATAAAAACCATTTTAATAACCGGAGCATATGGCCAATTAGGTGAAGCATGTCTAAAATACTTAAAGTCAAACTTTGAAATAAAATCCACCGGAAGGCACGCGCCTGATGACGGTATTCACTTGGATATAACTGACTCGGATTCCGTTCACTGTGTAATTGCAAAAACCAATCCGGATGTGATCTTAAATCTGGCGGCCATGACCAATGTGGATGGGTGTGAAACGAACCCTGAAATGGCAGAATCCATCAATGTGGATGGCGTTAAAAATCTCTGTCACCAATTTGAAGGTCAATTCATCCAGATATCTACGGACTACGTTTTTGATGGTAGGGCAGGGCCTTATAGTGAATCGGATGAAACGAATCCAATATCGGTTTATGGCAAAACGAAATTGGCGGCGGATGAATGGTTGTTAGAAAATCAGGAAAAGACAACCATCATCCGGACCAATGTAGTCTATGGCTATACCAATCGCACCCAAGCCAGTTTTGTAAAATGGGTGGTGGATTCCCTCAATGACGGCAAACCAATCAATGTGGTGGATGACCAATGGAATAATCCAACATGGACCGAATCGTTGGCATCTGTCATTAGCCGATTGATCGAAGGGGGGGCCTTTGGCCTCTATCATTATGGGGATAAAGATCTCATAAATCGGTGTGAATTTGCCCATTTGATCGCCAAGGTGTTTGAGTTAGACGCATCACTGATATCGCCCATTTCCACGGCAGAATTGGACCAGCCGGCGCCGCGCCCCTTGAAAAGTGGACTGAAAACAGAAAAAATTGAATCAGAACTGGGAATCGTCCCCAATTCTGTTGAAACTTGTTTGATGAAAATCCGTAAGCAATTGTCCAGATGAAAACACTGATCATATCACCCACCTACAACGAGCATAAAAATGTGGCCACCCTCATTGAGCTTGTATTCACCATCAACCCCGGTTATCATTTGCTCATTGTGGATGACAGCTCTCCCGACGGAACCGGTGAAATCGTCAGAGGGTTGCAGTCGAAATTTCCCAACCTTCACTTGGAAATTCGGCAGAAAAAGGACGGTCTAGGTAAAGCCTATATTTATGGATTTCACTGGGCATTAAAAAGAGATTATGACACCATTGTTCAGATGGATGCGGATATGTCCCACGATCCTATGGAAATCCCCGCTATGCTTTCCCTATTAAACAAAAATGATCTGGTGATTGGAAGCCGGTATATTCAGGGGGTCAGCGTGGTGAATTGGCCCATCCGCCGGCTGATTATGAGTTATGGAGCCAACCTGTATTCACGTATTGCCACGGGAATGCCCCTGAAAGACGCCACCGGCGGATACAAAGTTTGGTCACAAAAAGTGTTAGCAGCTATTGAATTGGATAAAGTGAAATCGTCGGGGTATTCATTCCAGATTGAGATGAATTTTCGGGCGTGGATCAAGGGGTTTAAGTTAAAGGAACATCCCATTATATTTATCGACCGGACTATTGGTGAGTCGAAAATGAGCCGTTCAATCATGCTTGAAGCGGTGTGGATGGTTTGGCGCCTCCGCATTTGGCGCATATTCGGATGGAATAAATAATTGCCCACGAAAACAGCAAAAAGACACGAAAAACGTTAATATTATTTTTCGGGTATTTAGTTTGTTTCGCGGATTAGAAAGATAATTAAATTCACGTTCAATTTTTGAAGCATTGTGGCAGATTATTACTTAGAATTTGAAAAGCCTATCCAGGCAATTGACCAGAAAATCCTCGAGCTTGAAGCGGATGATAGTTTAGTGGACCATTCATCAGAGCTTACATCGCTCAAGACCAAACGTGAATCTTCTTTAAAAAAGATCTTTTCAGGCCTTTCCCGCTGGCAGCGTGTGCAATTGGCCCGCCACCCCCAAAGACCCTTCTCTTTGGATTATATCCAATCCCTATCGCCGGATTTCATTGAACTTCATGGTGACCGTTATTTTGGTGACGATGCAGCCGTGATCGCCGGTATGGGCACTGTGGATGGTGTGAAAGTCGTATTTATCGGTCAGCAGAAAGGTCGGAATACAAAAGAAAACCTGTTCCGGAATTTTGGTATGATGCGTCCGGAAGGGTACCGCAAAGCGTTACGCGTCATGAAACTTGCAGAAAAATTCAATCTCCCCATCATATCTCTGATCGATACACCGGGAGCGTATCCGGGGCTTGGGGCGGAAGAGCGTGGCCAAGGTGAAGCCATCGCCAAAAACCTGTGGGAAATGTCTAAATTAAAAGTGCCTGTCATTTCCGTGATTATCGGTGAGGGGGCCAGCGGTGGCGCCTTGGGCATCGGCGTCTGTGACCGTATGCTCATGTTGGAAAATACATGGTACTCGGTGATCAGTCCGGAGGGGTGTGCATCCATCCTATGGAGGGATGCTGCCAAAGCTGCCGATGCGGCGGACGCCATGAAGGTCACCCCCGACGACCTCATGAATATGGGCATCTGCGACCGAATTGTTAAAGAACCATTGGGCGGTGCTCACCGTGAATTCGATGAAATGGCCGCCACCCTAAAGCGTGTTATTTTAGAAGAAATCGAATCTTTGAAAGATGTGGATCCCGTCACCTTTTTAGAACGGCGGATAGACCGTTATGAAAAGATGGGTGTTTATACGGAATCCTGATGGTCCAATACGACTATCACACCAAAATATATTATAAAGATATTGACCAGATGGGCGTGGTCTATTACGCCCGTTATTTTGAATATTTTGAGCAGGCCCGCACGGAACTCCTCAATGGCTTAGGGATCATTCTCACCGACATTGAGGATGAGGGTTTTTTCTTGCCCGTTGTGTCTGCCACTTGTGATTATAAAAAAGGGGCAAGATTCGAGGATGAAATTATCGTCCGCACGATGATTAAAGATTTGCCCCGCGCCAGAATGAAAATTGAATATGAAGTGTATCGTAAAAAAGATAATCAGCTTTTGGTCACCGGTTATACAATTCATGGATTTATAGATAAGGAAGGAAAGCCCAAACGGCCCCCTAAAGCCCTGGTTGAAAAACTAAGTTCAGCTATTACCGGTTAATCGGTGAAAGTCTCAGTTTCCCAACCATCATAGTTCCCATCCAAGTCTTCGGCTATTTTTTCTAACCACTATCTTAAATCATGTATTTCGGCATTTTGGAAAAAATCAGAGCTAAATGGACTAATAAAAGTATGGGGAAAAAGAAGAGAATAGTTTGCTTAATGAATTTCAAACTACATCCTGAAGACAGGGAATTGATGGTCCGGGATAGGAGTATTGCTAACGGCCCGTAATGCTTTCCCCAAAACGGTCCGTGTTTCCACAGGGCTGATCACCCCATCATCCCAAAGGCGGGCGCTGGCGTAGTAAGGGTGGCCTTCTGTTTCATATTTGTCTAAAATGGGCTTGCGGATAGCATCCCAATCATCTTGGCTCAATTCTTTACCTTCAGCTTTCAGTTGATCTTTTTTCACTGTGGCCAACACATCCGCTGCCTGAGTGCCTCCCATGACGGATATCCGTGCATTAGGCCACATCCACAAGAATCGCGGCTGATAGGCCCGGCCGGCCATGGCATAGTTCCCGGCACCGAAGCTACCGCCGATGATGATGGTCATTTTGGGTACATTGGCCGAAGCTACCGCCTGTACAAGTTTGGCCCCGTCCTTGGCAATACCACCCTGTTCCGCTTTTGTCCCTACCATGAATCCGGTGATGTTTTGTAAAAATAGAAGGGGAAGTTTGCGCTGGCAGCAGAGTTCCACAAAATGAGCCCCTTTAATAGATGGTTCGCTAAACAGTACACCGTTGTTTGCGATGATGCCCAGTGGCTGCCCCTCAATTTTTGCAAAGCCTGTCACCAATGTTTTTCCATAATCGGCCTTGAATTCCTGGAATTCGGAACCATCCACGATGCGGGCGATGATCTCCTTGACCTCAAAAGTCGTCCGATGGTTTTTTGAAATAATACCGAAAATCTCATTTGCATCATATTTGGGTGGATCATATTCAACTTTTGTTCCGGGAGTAGTGGGGAAGTAGTCAATGATATTGCGAACGATCTCCAATGCTTCATCATCATTTTTAGCAAAGTGGTCCGCCACGCCACTGATTTGTGTATGCATCTTGGCGCCGCCCAGTTCTTCCGGTATAGCATCCTCGCCAATGGCCGCTTTTACCAGGGGCGGTCCCCCTAAAAAAATAGTACCCGTTCTATCCACGATGACTGCTTCGTCACTCATAGCCGGCACGTAAGCACCCCCGGCTGTGCAGGATCCCATGACAGAAGCAATTTGGGGAATTCCCTTGGCGCTCATCTGGGCCTGGTTATAAAAAATCCGTCCGAAATGATCCCGGTCAGGGAAGACCTGATCTTGTTTGGACAGAAAGGCGCCGCCACTATCTACGAGGTAAATACAGGGCAAGTGATTTTCTAATGCGATCTCTTGGGCCCGCAGATGCTTTTTTACTGTAAGGGGATAATAGGTGCCGCCCTTTACGGTTGCATCATTCGCTACGACAATGCATTGACGACCATGGACAGTTATGATACCGGTAATTATTCCGGCGGCAGGGACGTGATCATCATAAACTTCATAAGCGGCAAAGGGGGAAAATTCCAGAAAAGTAGTGTATGCATCACGGAGTTTTTCGATTCTCTCCCGGGCGGTTAGCTTGCCTCGAGATTGATGTTTTTCCACTCTTTTGGGTGGGCCCATTTTTTTGATTTTTGACAGGTGTGCATCAAGATCCTTGGCAAGATCAGAGTGAAATTTAAAATTGGATTTATACTTATCAGAATCCGGTTTAATGTGTGTTTTGATGACTGACATGGATTATGAATTAATTATGGATTGAATATAGGTTCCGGCAGATTTTAATTTATCAAAATCAATCCCCGTATCAAACCCTTGTTCTTTACAAATCCTGACTGCAGTTTCGGTAGATACGTTACCACTGGCACCGGGGGCAAAGGGGCAGCCGCCCACACCGCCGGCACTCGCATCCAGAATTCGAATACCCATACCCAATCCTACTGTAATATTCTCAGCGGCCATGTCGTAGGTATCATGCATGTGGAGGGTAAAAATTTCCGGCGGCCAATTATCAAGAATGATTTCAAGTAGATATTCCACATCTTCCGGGGTGGCTTTCCCGATGGTGTCCCCTAAGGAGATCTCATGGACACCCAAATCAAGAAGATCCTGGATGACCTTAACCACGGCCTTGGCTCCGATATCCCCTTCGTAGGGACATACCCAGCAGGTGGATATGTAGCCCCGAACCCGGAGGTTGTTTTCTTCCCATGAAGGGATCATTTCTTCATACCGGCGGATACTTTCATCAATTGTACAATTTGTATTCTTTTGAGAGAAAGTTTCGCTTGCAGCTGTAAAAATAGCGATGGAGCAGTAACCGCTGGCCAATGCTTTTTCCAGTCCTTTCAAATTTGGAACCAGGGCGGTGTAGGTGATACCATCTTTTTGCTTGATGGACCCGGACACTTCTTCAGCATCGGCTAATTGGGGCACCCATTTAGGAGACACAAAACTGGTGACCTCGATCTCGGGGCAGTTTGCTTCACTAAGCATATCAATATAGGCCACTTTATTATTGGTGGATATAGATGCAGAAATACTTTGTATCCCGTCCCGGGGCCCCACCTCAATAATGCGAACCTGATCTAACATTCAGTCAATCGTTTCAACCCAATTAGGTTTTCGTTTTTCCAGGAAAGCTGCCAATCCTTCCTGTCCTTCTGAACCGGCCCGCAGTTTGGCAATGAGGGCGGCGCTTTTTTCCTCATCCATATTTTGGCAAAATGCCTTAAAAGCTTTAATTGCCTTGGGTCCCGCTGACAATAATTGATTTACTTTTTTCATGACGGACACTTCAAGATCCCCACGGGAGGCGATCTCATGAATTAGACCAATACGCAAGGCCCGTTCAGTGCCAATCATTTCACCGCTGATTCCTAGGGCTTTAAATTGGGAAAGGCCGATTTTTTTAACACAAAAGGGGCCAATTACAGCAGGGTTGATCCCCAGTTTCACTTCACTGAGGGAAAACTTTGTATTCTCTTCCGCAATGGCAATATCTCCTAAAGTGAGAAAACCAAATCCCCCACCGATGGCATATCCATGTGCTTTGACAATTACCGGTTTAGAACAGGATTCAATGGATTGGTACATGGCGGCCAATTTTTTTCCCTGTTTGGTATTCTTATCAAGATCCAGTACTCCTGATCGTTTCATATATTCAAGATCGGCCCCGGCGGAAAAGGCCTTACCATTGCCTTCCAAAACAATGACCCGGGTTGATTCATCGGTGCTCAAATCCTGGAAAATTCGGGTCACCTCCGCAATCATCTCCTCACTGAGCGCATTTCGGACATGAGGACGGTTGAAGGCAACCCGCGCCAATGATTTATTTTGCCTGATCTTTATCGTTTTATAGGCCATTTCATTTAATCCGTTCGTTGGGAATCCGGTTTGTATGGTCGTAATTTTCAAATTCTATTATTATCATTACAAGGGAATTTATGTCCGGACACAGCAAATGGGCGACGATCAAGCGTAAAAAATCGGCCACAGACGCAAAACGTGGAAAAATATTTACTAAATTGATCAAGGAATTAATGATCGCCGCCAGGGATGGCGGCGGTGATTCTGGATCCAACCCGCGCCTTAGACAAGCCATAGCCACAGCCAAAGCAGCCAATATGCCCAACGATAATATAAACCGTGCCATTCAAAAGGGAACTGGTGAACTGGCCGGTGTGACCTATAATGAATTTACTTATGAAGGATATGGCCCTGGTGGTGTGGCGCTTTTTATGGAAGTACTCACAGACAATAAAAAAAGAACTGTAGCCGAGATTCGTCACCTCATGAACAAATATGGGGGGAACCTGGGTGAGAATGGATCCGTGGCATGGATGTTTGAAAAAATGGGCCAAATCACAGTGACAGCCAACGGCTATGATGAAGATACTGTTTTTGAAGAAGCTCTGGAAGCGGGCGCTGACGATTTCAGCAGTACCGATGGTGAATTCCTAATAACCACTTCTCCTTCCGAGACTGTAAATGTATCCGATGCCCTGATCTCAAAAGGTTATAAAGTAACATCCTCGGCTGTAGAAATGGTGCCAAAGAACACCATGAAAGTGGAAGGGGATGATGTAAAACGGCTCATCACCCTAGTGGAAGCATTGGAGGAAAATGAGGATATACAAAACCTCTATTCCAACCTTGATGTGGATGAAAAAGATTTATAACCTTTAAGTGCAATTGAACCTCGGTGGCAGCGATACAAAGAGTGATCGGCGTAGATCCTGGTTTGAGTATAACCGGTTTTGGCATCCTGGATTTCAAGGGCGTTGTTGTTCAGGTGGTGGCTTATGGGACGATCAAACCGCCGGCTAAGGAATCATTACCAAACCGCCTGGAATATTTAAACAGCCATATGACTGAATTGTTAGAAAAATTTGAACCCCAAACCATGGCTATCGAAGACACCTTTCACAGCCGCAATGTGAAATCGGCCTTGCTTTTGGGACAGGCCAGGGGTGTTTTGCTATTGGCGGCAGCTTCAAAAGGAATTCCATCCGTGGATTATGCGCCGCGGAAGGTGAAACAGTCGGTGGTGGGAAATGGATCTGCGGATAAAAAACAGGTACAATATATGGTCCAGCAGATTTTAAAAATGAAAGAGCCACCAAATCCTTTAGATATTTCCGATGCGTTAGCGATTGGGCTGTGTCACATAAACCAAAATAAGTACTTATGAGTTTAATGGATTCCATATCAGGCAAATTGTTTTCCAAAAGTCCTACCGAAGCCATTGTGGATATTGGCGGCATTCGCTTTCGCATCCATATTTCAATTTCAACTTATGAAATCCTGCCGGGGAAAAATGAGCCAGTTGAACTGCTCACCTACCTCCATGTGAAAGAAGATATCCTCGATCTTTTTGGCTTTAGAGATGTTGCGGAGCGTTCTCTATTCATGAACCTGAATACAATCAGTGGGATTGGTCCCCGGTCCGCCATGAATATTTTATCCGGTACAAACCCGGACGAATTTAGAAAACGTATTGTGGCTGGTGATGTGAAATCACTGACGGTGATTCCGGGAATTGGTGCAAAAACTGCCAAGCGGATCATAGTAGAACTGAAAGAAAAATTTGCCACGGACTTGAAGGATAAAGATGAACTAGGATTCATGGAAGATGATGAATCCTCGGCGGTAAAAGATGCGGTGAATGCCTTATTGTCTCTGGGATATAAGCAATCTCAAGTGAACAAAACATTAAAAGATTTAGAAAAGGCCGGGGACCTTACTGGCGGATTGGAAGATATAATACGTAAAGCATTAGCGAAAATGATTTGAGGAGCGCATGCAATACGCAGATCAATTAAACAGATTGGGAACAGAGACGGCATTTGCCGTGTCGGCACAGGCAAGGGCCTGGGCTGAAAAGGGGCATAAAGTGTACCCGTTTCACTTAGGGGATATTAACCTGGCAACGCCTGAAAACATCGTTGAAGCCACCTTGCAGGGTATCCGTGATGGAAAGACGGGATACTGTCCATCTGAGGGTATTTTGCCTCTTCGTGAAGCGCTGGCTTATGATGTGGGATCCAGGCGCGGTGTGACCTATGGGCCGGAAAATGTGTCCGTTCAGCCTGGGGGAAAGCCTACCATCGGTAAATTTATCGCCGCCGTTATGAATCCAGGGGATGAGGTGCTGTATCCTAACCCGGGATATCCCATTTACGAGTCCCAGATTGAGTATCAAGGTGGCACAGCAGTTCCATACGGCTATGTTCAAACCGGTACAGGATTCGATATAGACATGGATCGTCTTAAATCATCCATTACGGACAAAACAGTAGCCATTGTTTATAACAATTATCAAAACCCCATCTCGGCAGAATCATCCGTAGAAGAAATGGAAACTATTGCCCAGTTGGCTATGGAACACGACCTTTGGGTCTTAACGGATGATGCCTATTATGAAATGATCTATGAAGGGGATGCGTACTCCATCGTTTCCATCCCGGGGATGCAGGAACGAACTGTTATTCTTTATACCTTTTCAAAAAAATATGCCATGACGGGTTGGCGCGTAGGTGGATCCATCGGTCCCGAAAAGATCATAAAATATATTTCAAAATTGAATGTAAATGCTGAGTCCTGCACCACCCATTTTATTCAATCTGCCATGGTGGAGGCTTTGACGGGTGACCCTTCGGGACCCCAAAATATTCTGAATACATTGCGGGTTCGCCGGGATACAGCTGTAGCAGGGTTGAATGCCATTGCGGGGATAAATATTCCCACACCCCGGAGTACATTCTATCTCTATCCAAATGTTACAGAAATTATGCGGTGTAAAGGGTTTGATAAAATCAATCAGCTTCAAAATGGGGCTCTTGAGAATGCCAATGTATCCTTTTGCACGCGGGATCATTTCGGCAGGCCTTCGTCCGATGAAACTGAATTTTTCATTCGTTTTGCCTATTCTGGAATTTCTGCAGATGATATCAATGAGGGTTTAACAAAGTTGAAAACATATTTTGAAGCTTCATGAAGCAGACACCGCTATATGATAAACATGTGTCCCTGGGGGCCAAATTGGTCGATTTTGCCGGCTATCAAATGCCCATCCAATATGCGGGCATCACACAGGAACACAATGCAGTTCGCCAATCCGCCGGTATATTTGATGTGAGCCATATGGGTGAATTCATTATATCGGGAGAAGAGGCCCAGACATTTCTGGATTATGTCACCATAAACGATGTTGCTTCGCTCAAGTGTTGGCAGACCCAATATTCAGCCATGTGTTACGAAGATGGGGGCCTCATAGATGATTTGCTTATTTATCACTATCCGGATCATTTTATGCTGGTAGTGAATGCTTTCAATTTGGAAAAGGATTTAGACTGGCTCATGGCCCATAAGACCGAGAAGGTAGACATTATGGATATGAGTGATCAAACCGGTTTGATTGCTCTGCAAGGGCCAAATTCACGGGAGATTCTTCAAACCATTTCGGATATTGATCTTAATACAATGGAATTTTATTGGTTCGGTGTGGGAAATATAGATGGTTTTCCTGCCACCATAGCCCGAACGGGATATACAGGAGAACTGGGGTTTGAGATTTATGCGGATCATGAAAATATAGTTAAAATCTGGGATGCGATCATTTCAAGCGGGGGAGATGCTGTTGAGCCCACTGGTCTCGGGTGTCGGAATACACTGCGGATAGAAATGAAATATGCCCTTTACGGCAATGATATTGATGCTTCCACCAATCCCATTGAAGCGGGATTGGGCTGGATTACCAAACTGGATAAAGAAAATTTCATCGGTAAGGACGCATTGGTATTCGCAAAAGCAAATTTGGCCAGGAGGTTGATTTGCCTGGAGGTAATTGATAGAGGAATTCCGCGGAAAGGATATCCAATTGCCTGCAATGGAGAATTGGTGGGTGCAGTTACCAGCGGCACCCAATCGCCTTCCTTAAAACATGGTATCGGCCTGGCGTATGTGGACCAACCGTATGCCAAAATTGGTACCGAACTGGAAATGGTAGTGCGCAATAAAAAATTAAATTGTCTTGTGGTTAAACCTCCATTTTACAAGGAAGGTACTCTAAATACTTAAAGTATAACTTTATGAATAAAACCTCGGAGAAAACAATCCTCGTCACCGGCGGTGCCGGTTTTATCGGTTCCCATTTGATCGACCGTTTATTAGTTGATAATCAAAAGGTTGTTTGTTTGGATAACATGAACGATTTCTATGATCCAGGGATCAAGCGCTTGAACCAAAAAGCCCATTTGGATTTTGATCATTATGCATTTGTTGAGGGTGACATTCGGGATTCAGGACTGGTTGAAAAACTGTTCAATCAAAATGATTTTGAAATTGTGGTACATTTGGCAGCTATGGCGGGTGTGCGTTCGTCCATTGAAAATCCACCACTGTATACCGATGTAAATATTAATGGTACACAAACACTGCTTGAAACAATGAAGGGGTCCGGTGTTGAAAAATTTATCTTTGCCTCATCATCCTCAGTCTATGGCAATAATAAGAAAACCCCTTTTTCCGAGGACGATTTTGTTGATTTTCAAATATCTCCCTATGGCACTACTAAAAAGATGGGAGAAGTGATGTGTTATACTTATCATCATTTAAGCGGAATCCCCACATCCTGTCTACGATTCTTTACGGTATATGGACCCCGTCAACGCCCTGAAATGGCCATTCATAAATTCACCCGCAAGATGAAAAAGGGCGCAGCGATCCCATTTTTTGGTGACGGGTCCACGGCCCGTGATTACACGTTTATTGACGATATAATTGATGGTATATTTGGCGCCATGAGAGCCGAAGATCAATATGCTGTTTATAACCTGGGGAATTCAGAACCTGTAAAACTGGATGAATTGGTGCATGTAATCAGCGATCGAATTGGTTATACACCCGTCCTGGATCGGCAGGAACTGCCCGCTGGTGATGTAATCCAGACCTTTGCGGATGTATCCCGGGCAAAATCTCGTTTGGATTATAATCCCAAGATCAGTATCGAGGAGGGCATAGACCAATTTATAGATTGGTATGACGCCATGACAGCATCCCACGGAAAATTGTATTCATGAAAGAAAGACGTCTCGAAATATTAGGCATTTTATCTGTTGCTGTTTCACTATTGGTTTTTATCAGTTTAATTGGATATAGCCCTAATGAAGACCCGGGAATTTCCCCCAATGTCCAGGTGGAAAATCCAATGGGTATCCTCGGCGTATGGATTGCATACTTTTTCATTAAACTGACCTTTGGGTATAGTTCCTTCATCCTCCCTTTATTGGCTATTTCCTGGGGAATCTGGTTTTTTACCCACAAAGAATTTGAAGCTATCAGCCGTCTTTCCGGTTACTTATCCGGCGTCGTTGTCCTATCTTCTATTACACTCGGTACGGCCCAGATTTTTCGCTATGGGATTGAAAATACCACCTATCGTTTCAGTGGCATGATTGGTGGACTGGTTGCCGGAATGATTCATGATTTTGTGGGCGGAATTGGGATTATCATAGTCCTTGGGGCTCTTTGGCTGGTTCTCATCCGCGGATATTTCGGATTTAGTTTTTATGAGCCGATTCGTACCTTTTTAGAAAAGTATAAGAAAAAACAGGATGAAAAATCCCTGGTTACTGAACAAAAATCCATAGAAGATGAAAAACACCGCCATACACAAAACCTAATTTCCAAAATTGATGCACAGCAAAAACAGGAAGAAGAATTGATTGAATCTGGAAAGGATGGAGATGACACTCCTATAAACGAGATAGATGGACCCGAAGAACATGAACCTGGTCCGCAGGGAAATTCTGAAGATATTCTTGAAGAAACTACCCTAAAAGAGGATGAAACGCCTGAGGAAGAAAAACCAAAAGATCATGGGGAACAAACTGAAGAATCCAAGGAGGATGCTACAGGCGAAGAGAGAATTGAAGTGGGGGAGGTAGTAGAGGAAGCGGAAGTTGATCTTGATACCGTTCAGGAGCGAAAAGTGCCGAAAAAAGCCTTTCAATTACCGTCGGCTGATTTATTAGCCAGCTCCGTAAATATTCAGAGCGGTATGAGCCGGGACGAACTGGTAGACCGGGCCAATTTCCTCCAGCAGTCCCTGGAAACGTTCGGTGTGGTAGGAAAAGTTGTTAATGTAAGTCCAGGACCGGTTATTACATTATTTGAAGTAGAGCCGGCTGAAGGTGTTCGCGTCAATAAATTTGTAGCCTTATCCGATGATCTGGCCAGGGTAATGGAAGCCAGTCGCGTCCGTGTTATTGCACCCATCCCGGGGAAATCTTCGGTAGGAATTGAAATCCCCAACCGCAACCCGGAAATGGTTTATTTCAAGTCCGTTATCAATTCCGAAAAATTTGCATCTTCCGATTCTAAACTGGCTTTGGCAGTGGGTAAAACAACGTCCGGGGAAATTGCCATTTTGGACTTAGGTCAAATGCCCCATTTATTAATTGCAGGGACTACGGGCTCCGGGAAGTCTGTTTGCATGAATACTATCATTGCCAGTTTACTGTACCGTGCTACACCTGACGAAGTGAAGTTTGTGATTATTGATCCAAAAAAGGTAGAAATGGCCTTTTACCGGGAGTTAGCGGACTACCATCTTTTGAAAATTGAAGATATTTCCGAGCCTATTGTTACTACGCCGGAGAATGCTGTATTGGCCCTCCGTGCTGTAGAAAAAGAAATGGGATGCCGTTATGATGTGCTGGCTGATGCAGTGGTTAGAAATATAGATGAATATAATAAAAAGATGACGGATATAGGTGAAGACATTATGCCATTTATTGTTGTTCTAATTGATGAATTGGCTGATCTCATGATGCTCAATGCCAAAGAGGTTGAAGCACCCATCGCCCGTCTGGCACAATTAGCCAGAGCAGTCGGAATTCACCTGGTCGTCGCTACACAACGCCCCTCCGTAGATGTAATTACCGGTGTTATTAAAGCGAATTTTCCATCCCGAATTGCTTTTCAAGTCGCTACCAAAATTGATTCACGGACGATTATTGACAGTCCCGGAGCTGAAAAACTCATCGGTCGCGGGGATCTCTTATACCTTGGGCATGGTTCTTCTGAGCCCTCTCGTCTTCACAATGCCTTCCTGAGCCTGGAAGAAATTGAGGCACTCATGCAGCATATTACCACCCAGCCCAAAGCGGAAGAATTGGTAATCGCCAGTCCGCGGGAGACTTTAGGTGTCGGTGGATTGGTTGAAGGGGGTGACAGCAGTGGATTTGATAAATTATTCGATGAAGCGGTTAAATTGGTTGTTATGCATCAGCAGGGATCCATTTCGCTCATACAACGCCGGTTAAAGGTTGGATATTCCCGTGCAGCCAGGTTGATTGATGAGATGGAACAAGCGGGCATTGTAGGTGCCTTTACGGGTAGTAAAGCCCGGGAAGTCCTAGTGGACGAATCCTACCTGGAAACACTCGACTGATTTTTCATGAAGCGACTATTATTTTTTATATGTCTGTTTTTTGCAGGGATATGGGCCCAATCTAATCTATGGAAAGATAAATTTATTGCGACTATGAACGATTCAAATGGTGTATCAATTTCCGTGGAAATTCGACAGAAACAATTTGAATCCAGTACGGCTGAACGAGGTACGATTGAATTATTAAAAGAAAAGCATTATGTACTAGACACTATTTCAGAGACGGTACATGTAGCCGGTGATACAATTCAAACATGGAACAAAGTAACCGGCCAACTCATTATTGATCAGATGGTTGAAGGGGACATGAGCATTTTTGATCTGCTTACAGGTGATTTACGGGATGTTATCTTTGGTCAGCCCATTGTTGGGCAAAACCTTGTGGCCATGGATTATAACATTCCAAGCATGGGATATAAGGGTAAAATGACATTATTAAAAAATGGGCAACCCAAAACTATAAAGATTATTTATGGGCCTGATCAGAGTGTATCGGTGGCAGTAAATGAATATAGAAAAGGTGATATAAAATTATATTATTCATTCAAACCGGCCGCTAAGGAGATTATCGATCTACGTTAATAAGTGGCTCAAATTACTTTTCAGCATTGCCATCAGTGCCGTCGGCCTGTATTATGCATTTGGCAAGGTGGATTTAAATGAATTATGGTTTCATCTTAAATCTGTAAACCTGTTTTGGTTCTCCATTGCAGCTGTGTTGCTAGTCTTTTCTGTGGCTATTCGGGCAGAAAGGTGGCAGCTTCTGCTTGAGCCCATTGAGAAAATTCGTTTTCACCCCCTTTTTGCAGCTACAATGGTCGGTTATTTTGGCAATGCGGTTCTTCCTTTCAGATTGGGAGAACTACTCCGGGCTTATACGATTTCCGTCAGAAAAAATGTGGATACATCGGCGGCCTTCGGTACGGTACTCCTTGAGAGAATTTTGGATATGTTGGGGCTAGTAGGTACAATTCTGGTTTTTGGCTGGTTTTATCCTTTCGAAACAGGGGCACGAAATATAATGCTGTCCGTGGTGGTGCTTACGTTGGTTGGATTTGGTGTCGTACTGGCATTGGGAAGAGCCCAATCCCACCTCTTGGAACGGATTGAAAAGTGGGCTTTTTTCGAAAAACCGTGGGCCCATCGCATTCTTACAATCCTCAATAGTTTGGTGGATGGCTTAACTTCCATCCGTGCAACCAAGCATGTGGGGCAGATTGTCATTCACACGATTTTTTTGTGGGCGATCTATTTCGCAATGACCTATGTAATATCTCTTGCTGCAGGAATCAGCCTGACCTGGATTCAAGTAGGTGTTGTATTGATTTCTACTTCTTTGGCTATTGCCATTCCTGCCGCTCCGGGAGCTGTGGGGACTTATCATGCCGCTGCTGTTTATGTTCTGACAGAATTATTTTTTGTCGGAAAAGCCGAATCCCAGGCCTATGCGGTCCTTCTTCATGCGGTTGGATTTGTACCCCTGATTATCATTGGGTCGATTTATTTTCTTCGCAGTTCCGTTCACCTTAGGGATATTTCTGAGCACCACATTGTAGAATGAAAAAGTACGACACTATATTTCTGGACCGGGACGGTACCCTGAACCCTGATCCGGGTTATATTAATTCTTTGGCCCAGTTTGCCTTTTATGACTTTACTTTGGAAGCCTTAAAAGAATTGGGTAATACAGGGAATCGATTTTGTATTGTAACCAATCAATCCGGTATTGCCCGAGGAATTGTTGACCTGGATACATTGAGTGAGATCCACAGTTTTATTTTGAACCAATTCTATGAAAATGGCTTAGATTTGTTGGGCATCTATTTTTGCCCGGACCATCCCGAGGAAGCATCAGAATTTCGTAAGCCGGGATCAGGAATGTTTCGTCAAGCCTCGGATGATCATGGTATAGTCCTTTCTAAATCCCTGATGATCGGGGATGCTGTTTCCGACATAAAGGCAGGAGTAAATTCGGGTATGGATACAATGCTGGTATTAACAGGCAGAGGCCAACAGGCCAAGGCAGATCTGGATAAAGTTTCCCCAACTTATATTGCCAATGATCTTTTGGACGGCGCAAACCAATTGCTGGCAGCCTAATGAAAGTCGGTATTTTACTTGGTGGAAATTCTGCTGAAAGGGAAGTTTCTCTTTCATCTGGAAGGGCCATTTCAACGGCCTGTAAAGAATTGGGATTTGAGGTCTTGGACCTGGATCCACGAAATAATATACAATCCCTGATCCCTGATCTCTTAGCCGTTGATGTGGTCTTTAACGGCCTCCATGGCGGGGATGGTGAAAATGGTGTTATACCGGGATTTCTTCAATCCCTTGGCGTACGGTACACAGGTTCTGGGAATGAAGCATCGGCAATTTGTATGGATAAGCGCGTCAGTAAAGGGCTAGTTCACAGGAAAGCTTTTATTACTCCCCATTGGATTTCTTTGGGGATTGATGATTCAATATCTCTGGTGAAAGATATTGAATTTCCCGTCGTCGTGAAACCCAATGACCAGGGCAGCACTATTGGACTTACTATCGTCCACGAGGTTGCTGAATTAAACGACGCCGTCGGGTTAGCCCGCCAATATGCAAATATTGTTTTGATTGAAGAATTTATAGCCGGAAAAGAAATTACAGTCACAGTGATTGGTGATAAAGCTTTCCCCATCGTTGAAATTGTACCTTCCCATGATCTCTATGATTATGAATGCAAATATACCAAGGGGATGACGGAGTATTATTGTCCAGCCGACATTGAAGAAAAATTGACAAAAGCCATCCAGGATGATGCCCTAATAATTCATAAATTGCTGGGGTGTCGTCATTATTCGCGGGTGGATTTCCGTTTGGATGAACATGGAAAATCCTGGTTTTTGGAAGTGAATACATTACCGGGTATGACGGAGACAAGTCTTGTCCCCAAAGCGGCAAAGGCTGCGGGATTAAGCTTTCCCGAATTGATACAAAACATAATAAATGAAGCGTTAAAAGATTAATGGAACTACAGTGGATCGCCGTCCGGTCTAAACCCCGGGCAGAAAAAGTTGCCTACGAACAATTAACTAAAAAAGGTATCGAAGCCTATCTTCCCCTGGTGAAGGAACGTCGCAAATGGTCCGACAGAAAAAAATGGGTGGAGTTACCCTTGTTTTCCGGTTATTTATTTGCCAGGATTGAACTGAAGAATTCAATCTTTGTTCTCCAGACCCACGGTGTAAGTACAATCGTCAAATTTAACGGGAATATCGCTGTAGTTCAGAATGAAGTTATCAATGCTATCCGCCTGGCATTAGAGGGTGGATATGAATTGGAGCCGACGGAATATTTTACCGTAGGTGATGCGGTGGAAGTAATCGAGGGCCCGATGAAAGGTTCCCAAGGAATTGTGTCCCGCTTAAAAGGACAAAATCGACTTGTTATTAAGATTGATGCATTACAACAGGCTATTGCCATTCATATCGATACCAAATTTCTTCGCTCAATTGGAAAGAAACGTGCTCCGATTTCATAATTCTCTTTCTCGGAAAAAAGAAGATTTTATTCCCTTAGAAAAGGGGAAAGTTAAACTTTATACTTGCGGTCCCACAGTCTACGATAAAGCTCATATTGGAAATTTCCGCACTTTTCTGTTTGAAGATTTTTTAAAACGTGTCTTAGTTGCCCGTGGGTTTGAAGTATTTCACATAATGAACATTACCGATGTGGATGATAAAACAATAAAAAAGTCCAAGGACGAAGGAAAACCTCTTTCTGAGATTACCAGTTATTACACGGACCTTTTCAATAAAGACCTAACGGCGCTAAAGATCCTCCCGGCGGATGTATATCCCGCCGCCACCGATCATGTGGGCGGGATGATCAAATTGATTCAATCCTTAATGGATAAGGGACATGCCTATCAAACCGGGGATGGGTCTGTTTTCTTCTCCATAGAGTCATACAAGGATTATGGTGCGCTTACCAAAATTAATCTTGCTGGAATACAGCAATCCCAACGAGTTGAATCCGATGAGTATGGATTGGACAATCCCCAGGATTTTGCCCTTTGGAAGACTTACAAGGATGAAGACGGTGATGTGTCTTGGGATTCCCCATGGGGAAAGGGGCGCCCCGGTTGGCACATAGAATGTTCCGCTATGTCTATGGAATATTTGGGGGATCATTTTGACGTTCACTGCGGCGGGGTGGATAATAAGTTTCCTCATCATGAAAATGAGATCGCCCAGTCCATTTGCGCCACCGATTCACCATTCGTTAATATGTGGCTTCATTCTGAATTTCTATTGGTGGACAGGGGTAAAATGAGTAAATCCTTAGGAAATTTTTATTGTGTCTCGGATTTGTTTGATAAAGGATTTAGCGCCGAGGAAATTCGTTATATCATTCTAAGCGTCCACTACCGGACAAAAGTTAATTTTACCTTGGATAAACAGCACGAAGCCAAAATGGGCATCCAAAGGATCCTGGAACTTCGCACTCGTTTGGCTGATTTGGGAACTGAACCGACAGCAGATTTTCCAAACGAAATTGATGGTTTCAATGCAGCGTTGGAAGACGATTTGGATGCGCCAAATGCATTAGCGGTTTTCTTTGATTGGATTCGCACTACAAATACCGCTTTGGATAATAATAAATTATCAAACGAGGATTCTGCGAAAGGATTGAATTTTATCGCTTATTTTGATTCTGTATTCGGCGTTTTGCCTGGAGAACAATCCGTTCCCCAGGACATATTGGATTTGGTTTCTGAAAGGGAAGAGGCGCGAAAAAATAAAAATTGGGCCAAATCCGATAAACTTCGTGATTTAATCAATTCTAAAGGTTTTATTGTAAAAGACACCTCGGGCGGTCAAAAACTTTCTTCTAAATAATACCAATTTTAATTCATTTAATTTATTCAAAAATAATTGTCATTAAATTTTTTTTGACCTATTTTTCGAGGCTTTTTTCGGCTGTCTCAGGGCTCAGTGCGTACAAGAACTGTGCCATGTGTGTTGATAATCAACGGTAGAACGCTCCATGGAACGGGTCGAATCCGGTTACCAAAACTAAAAAAGGTTTTGGATTGCCTTTCCTCTTGCCGGTGTAGCTCAGTTGGTAGAGCAGCTGATTTGTAATCAGCAGGTCGGGGGTTCGAGTCCCTTCGCCGGCTCATTTACTAAAATCGATTGATTCAAGAAAATTAAAAACGTTTTTTTAACAAGGCCTTAAACTGAGAGGGGAGATGGCCGAGCGGTTAAAGGCAGCAGACTGTAAATCTGCCGACGAATGTCTACGGAGGTTCGAATCCTTCTCTCCCCACGCTGCGGGTGTAGTTCAATGGTAGAACCCCAGCCTTCCAAGCTGGTGGCGTGAGTTCGATTCTCATCACCCGCTCGAAGTGCCTACGTAGCTCAGTGGTAGAGCACTTCCTTGGTAAGGAAGAGGTCGCCGGTTCAATCCCGGCCGTAGGCTCTCTTTCAGGATTTGAAAAATTAATCAGGAGGATTAATACAAGATGGCAAAAGAAAAATTTAAACGGAGTAAACCCCATTTAAACATTGG
>CEPV01036474.1_pt1 | contig 36768 bp, 27 predicted proteins | sample 530451 | NCBI WGS metagenome assembly CEPV01 (sample SAMEA2620097, study PRJEB7988) | marine metagenome | isolation source: saline water (ENVO:00002010), including
TCAATTGATAATTGGTGTCGGCCGTCACCGGGATCAGCTGCCCTTCACCATGGAACGCCTTTAGAAAATGCCGGTTGCAGGGATAGCCGGGATCCGTCATCAGCAATCCTTCACCGTGCTCCATGAGCAGGGCCGATGTCAGCAGTAGTGCTCCTGATGCACCGGCAGTAATAAAGATGCGTTCTGTAGCGATGTCGAGACCATAGTGCGATCGATAGTAACCGGAGACAGCTTCTCTCAGTTCAGGTATACCGCAGGCGGGGGTATATCTGGTTCTGCCTTCAAGCAGCGCCTGCTTTCCGGCCTGAACGATCGGATGTGGCGTCGGAAAATCGGGTTCGCCCACTTCCATATGAATCACATTGCCGCCCTCTTTCTCCAACTCATTCGCTCTGGCGAGCAACTTCATCACGCGGAACGGCTGAATCTCCGCAAGTCGTCGAGCGTAAGTCGGGGTGTTTTTCGCCATGTTCTCCTCACTTGGTGTGCAAATATACCATGCAAATTCCACATTCTGGCGCGTGCAATAAGTGGCCACCAGACTAAAATCTAGGGATAGGCGACGGTCCGGGCCAAAATGGCAAAAAATATATTGGCGAAAGAGCAATGATCTGGTAAGTTTCGCTGCTTGATTATGGGGACCGCCCATTAGAGATCCTAGCCAGGAACCCTTGCAGGGGCCCGTTTAGGGATCAATTTGGTCACACAATATACGGATAGCATCGATGGCAGCAAAAGGGAAACAGAAACCGAAACCGAAGCAGAAACCGAAGCAGAACGAGCTGATGGATGGCCTGCACGCTTTCAAGCCCTATAAGGCGAGAAAAGGTGAGCGGTACATGAATCAGAAGCAAAGAACTCACTTCCATGTGATATTGACAGACTGGAAATCCCAGCTGATGACCGAAGTAGATCGAACCGTGAATTACATGCAGGACGAAGCATCCAACTTTCCCGATCCTGCCGATCGCGCCAGCCAGGAGGAGGAGTTCAGTCTTGAACTGCGCACCCGGGACCGGGAAAGACGACTCATCAGAAAGATAGACAGCACCCTTGAACTGATCGACCAGAGTCAATATGGCTACTGTGAGTCCTGTGGCGTGGCGATCGGCATTCTACGACTTGAAGCACGACCCACAGCCACCCAGTGTATCGACTGCAAGACCCTGGACGAAATAAAGGAAAAGCAGATTCTGGGCTGACACCAGTTGGTGCCTGGCCGGCAATACGGCAATAGACTCACCTAGCAGAATCAGCCAAGCGCAGATAGGACCTTAGCCGAAACGCGAACCTTGGACCTGGAAGCACACTAACCATGACGACAGCCGGTGGTTACGTCGGAAGGTTTGCCCCATCTCCCACCGGACCCCTTCACTTTGGATCGCTGGTCTCGGCACTGGCAAGCTTCCTGGACGCACGTCACCACGCCGGTGTTTGGCTGGTGCGAATGGAAGATCTGGATCCACCCAGGAATTCGCAGCGAGCAGCCAGACAGATCCTGCAGGCACTGCAAGCGTTCGGACTGATCTGGGATGGCGAGGTACTCTACCAAAGCACTCGCCACGATAGCTACGCAGCCAGTCTGCAGACGCTGGCCGACATGGACGTTCTCTATCCCTGTACCTGTAGCAGAAAGGCGAGCGGCAGAATCTATCCGGGGTTCTGTCGGGATCAGCATTGGACTGGCGAGCTCAGCACAGAACCGGGTGCGCCCCACGCCATTCGATTAAGGGTCCCGGACCGGGAGGTGGGATTCAGAGACCTCATACAGGGAGATCAGCGTCAACACCTGTCCAATCAGGTTGGAGATTTCATCCTGAAGCGCAAAGACGGCTATTTTGCCTACCAACTCGCAGTGGTGGTGGATGACGCCTACCAGCAGGTAACCCATGTTGTTCGAGGGTCCGATCTGCTGGGCTCCACTCCCAGACAGATATATCTGCAGCAATTGCTGCACGGCGATTCGGTCCAGTACGCCCATCACCCCGTCATTACCAACGCCCATGGGAACAAGCTGAGCAAACAAACATTTGCCACAGCCCTTGATAACAGCGCCCCACAGAAGACGCTGATGGCCGCATTGGAAGCCCTCAGCCTGAACCCTCCGCAGAGATTCATGCGCGGCACGAGCGTTGCGTCCATCTTGCAGTGGGCAATCGACAATTGGCGCCTTGAAGACCTGCCTTTCAGGAAAACAATCCCTGCGAAGAGCATCCGCTGCCTGCCCGTGGAAAACCAGGCGTAGAAGCGGGGATCAGGTCAGCTTGGTCCGCCTAAATAGCAGCTTTACACCATCCATCCGGCTTAAGTAACATCCGCAATGAGTTTTCACCACTGTCGACGTCAATATGCTTGAAAGGCTGGTTTCTTTCACTGTTTTTGGGTTGTTTGTCTTTGCGCCCGTGGTTGCCAACTGGTGGCAATTCCCACTGACAGATTGGTATCTGCAGTATTTCATCTGGCTGGTGCTGATCGCTCTCTGTTATTGGATTCAACGCGCAGAGAGGGACAAGCCCGGTCAAGGATAAGCCATGAATTTTGGTCTCTGGCAGCTCTTCTCGATAGGATTCGTCTATCTGTCGATCCTGTTCGGGCTGGCGTACGCCACGGACAAGGGCTGGATTCCAAGCAAAGTGGTTCGTCATCCCGCCGTGTACGTGTTTTCACTGGGCGTATTTGCCGGATCGATCGCCTTTTACGGCACGCTCCACCTTGCCTACCACTATGGTGGTGGCTATCTCCTCTACTTTGCGGGTGCGAGTGCGGTTTTTCTGGTATCGCCCCTGCTGCTCGCACCGCTAAAGCGCATCGCCAAGACCCACAACCTGGGGTCGCTGGCGGACGTCTTTGCTTTCCGCTATCCAAGCCCCTGGACTGGCGGACTGGTGGCAACCTTGATGCTGATCGGCGTGCTGCCCCTGTTCGCCCTGCAAATACAGGCCGTGTCAGTCACCGTCCACATACTCAACCAGGAATTCAGCCAGGATATCCTGGCGATCACGTTCTGCTTGTTCATCACCCTCTTTGCCATTCTCTTTGGTGCCCGTCATCTATCCAACAGGGAAAAACATGAAGGGCTGGTGATGGCAATTGCTCTGGAATCCATCACCAAGTTACTGGCGATCTCAACCATCGCCCTGTTTTCGCTGTACAGTGTCTTTGGCGGCATGGCCGACGTTTCTACCTGGTTGGTGGAGAATCTGGAGCTTCTACGATCGGAGGAAGCTGCTCTTACCAATGGGCAAGCGCGTTCGCTTCTACTGATCTTCTTTGCGGCGGCGATTGGGTTACCACACATCTACCACATGGGATTTACCGAAAACAGCGATGCCAGTGCACTGGCCACCGCACGCTGGGGTTTTCCGCTCTATCTGCTCTGTTTCAGCCTCTGTATTCCGCCGATCCTGTGGGCCGCGATCAAGCTCAACGTAGATACCGATCCTGAGTATTTCGTCCTTGGCATAGGAATCAGCAGCCAGAATGACTTTATTACCATGCTTGGGTTTGTCGGCGGATTGTCTGCGGCCAGCAGCATTCTGATCGTTATCACGCCGGCTCTCGCCTCCATGACTCTCAACCACGTGATACTGCCCATCTATCGACCGGGCACTTCTCTGCGCATCTACCAGCGATTGCTGAATATGCGCCGCGCGCTGATCGCTGCCATTATTCTCGCGGGCTATGGTCTGTACCGCATGCTCGACGTCAACCAGAACCTGATCAGTCTTGGCATCGTGTCATTCGTAGCTGTGTTGCAGTTCTTGCCCGGTCTGGCGGGCACATTTTTGTGGCGAGGCGCCAATCGCAACGGATTCATAGCAGGTTTGGGCGCCGGATTCCTGGTCTGGTTCTTCTCCTTGATGCTGCCTTTACTGAACGACATGTTTTCGAATATGCAGATCGCCGCAGTGCCCCTGCTCTATGATCTCAATGAAACCGTCTGGCACAAGGCAGTGCAGCTTTCCCTCGGCGCCAATCTTGTGGCCTTCGTGCTGATCTCCTATCTGACGCGCCCCACCCTGGAGGAACAGAAAGCAGCGGATGACTGTCTGGCAGCGCCAAACAGGCCGGCACAGAGAAGGGAACTGGAAGCGAGTTCCGTTCACGAGATCAAACAGAGCCTGGCGATGGCGCTCGGAAGATCGGTGTCAGACCGGGAAGTCGATTTGGCCGTCGCGGAACTGCGGATCGCTGTAGACGAACAGAGACCCTATGCGTTGTATCTGCTCCGAGACAAGATGGAGAAGAACCTTTCCAGCATGCTCGGACAAACCATCGCACATCGTATTATCGGCAGCTTTCTGCCGTTCAAGAAAGATTCCAGCTCTACCTTCACGGAAAATGTCTACAAGTTCGAATCGCGCATCGAGGAGTATCAGACTCAGCTTACCGGATTGGCTGCAGAGGTCGACGGCCTGAGACGTCATCACCGTCAGACCCTGCAGGAATTGCCGACCGCGGTCTGCTCCATCGGCGTGGATGGTGAGGTACTCACCTGGAACCACGCCATGACGGAACTGACCAAGCTGGAAAGCGAAGCTATCGTCGGGTCCCCTTCCAAGACCATCGGTGAGCCGTGGTCGACTCTTCTTACCGAGTTCTCTAACGAGGACGTTACCCATGTTCTCAAGAAAAGGGTTGAGACCGGTGACTCGACCCGTTGGCTCAACTTGCACAAGGCAGCAATCGAGGAAGCGATATCGCGACAGGATAACCTCGTTATCGTGATAGAGGACATTACCGAAAATAAGCTCCTGGAGGATAAACTACTGCACAGTGAGAGACTCGCTTCAATTGGACAACTGGCGGCGAGTGTAGCTCACGAAATAGGAAATCCCATTACCGGCATCGCCTGCCTTGCACAGAATATAAAGCTCGAGACAGACAATGCCGAAATGAAGGAAATGTCTGATCAGATCCTGGATCAGACGGATCGAGTATCTGCCATTCTTCAGTCGTTAGTGAATTTCGCTCATAGCGGCGCGCAGGCAACTCATCCGATGCTGCCGGTGCAAATCGACCAAGTGATAGCCGAAGCCATACAGCTGCTGACATTGAGTCCAAAAAACAAGGAGATCACCTTTAGCAACCAGTGTGATCTCGGCCTGTTCACCCAGGGCGATTCCCAGAAATTGTGTCAGGTCTTTGTCAATCTCCTTAGCAATGCCCGGGATGCATCCAAAGCGGACGACAAGATTGTGATCTCTTCGAGAGTTGACGCCGACAGGGCGATCATCGAGATTATCGACGAGGGTCACGGTATTCCGCCCACCAATATCAGTAAGGTGTTCGAGCCTTTCTTCACCACCAAGGAACCGGGTCAGGGCACGGGGCTTGGTCTCGCCATCGTATACTCGATTATCGAGGAGCATTTCGGCGAGATTCAGGTAGAGAGTCCGGCTGGACAGGCAGGCCACCAATCCAATTGCGGGACAAGGGTGACGATTAGGCTACCCAGATATCACCACCGAACGGATCTTTATTCAGATCCAACCGCCCTTGAGCAGGGGCCCTTCATTTCCATCAAGACCTAGATCGATGGTTATCCCGATATGAACCGAATTCTGATCGTTGAAGATGAAAGCGTCATACGATCAGCGCTGCGGCGTTTTCTTGAAAAGCAGGACTTCGAAGTTCGCGAAGCAGGTTCCGTTGAAGAGGCTATTCAGAACTTCGATCTGCAGGACTTCGCTGTGATCATCAGTGATCTTCGCCTGCCGGGGCCGGCCGGCACCGACATCATCGAACTCGCCGACGAAGTGCCGGTTCTCATCATGACCAGCTATGCCAGTCTGAAATCGGCGGTAAACACCATGAAGCTCGGTGCAGCGGACTATATCCCAAAGCCATTCAACTACGAGGAGATGTTGCAGACCATTCACCGGGTCATCAACGAAAACGCGCTCGATTTGAGCATGGCCGACATCGAGCAACCGATCGATGGCATGCTGGGTCATTGCCCGGCCATGCTGGAACTCTTCACGCGCATAAACAAGGTCGCGCCCACCGACACGACCGTTCTGATTGAAGGTGAATCCGGAACCGGCAAGGAGCTGGTGGCTCGCGCACTACATGCAAAGAGTGAACGCAGTGAAAACGGCATGATCTCACTCAATTGTGCGGCAATTCCCGATACCTTGATCGAATCAGAGCTGTTTGGGCATGAGAAAGGGGCCTTTACCGGTGCAACCGCCAGTCGCAAGGGGCTGGTGGAGGCGGCCGACGGCAGTACTCTGTTTCTGGACGAGATCGGGGAGTTGCCGTTGGAGGCGCAGGCCAGATTGCTGCGGGTCCTGCAACTGGGGGAAGTTCGCAGAATAGGTTCGGTGGAAACCAAACAGGTTGACGTACGACTCATCGCGGCGACCCACAGGAACCTGAAGCAACTGACCACCTCTCGCGACTTCCGTGAGGACCTTTATTACCGTCTGAATGTCGTGAAACTCAGCCTGCCGCCGTTGCGTGACAGGCAAGACGATCTGATTCTGCTGGCACAGGACATCCTCAGACGTGCCTGCATTCAGTTGAACAAACCTTCTCTGACGTTCAGACCTGCCGCCATCGAGGCCATATCCCGGTATCGTTGGCCTGGCAATGTCAGAGAGCTGGAAAATGCCGTGGAACGGGCGGTCATTCTCTGTGAAGGGAGATCCGTCGGCCCTAAACTGCTGGCCATCGAGGTAGAGCCCGATGGCGACGACGCAGCGGGTGCCAATCCCCAGAAGCAGGACGGTGACGTGTCGCTGGAAGACTATTTCCAGCGGTTTGTATTGGAGAACCAAGACGCGATGACCGAGACCGAGATGGCCGAAAAACTCGGCATCAGCCGCAAAACCCTGTGGGAGAGGCGCCAGAAGCTCAATATTCCCCGGGTCAAGTCAAGAGATCCGAACTCTTAGACTGTTACCAATCCACCCACGTTGGGGGGAAACAGGTAACAAATTGTTACAATCCCCTCTACTGACCACCAGACGAATCTGCATGCCCCCTTGTATTCCGCGGGTATAGGACGTTGGCACAGATCATGCGCTTCATTGCGCGGCTAGTGACAATAACAAGAATCCTAGTACAAAAGGCTGGTAAGAAAAGTCAAAAATAACAAATCGATGGCAGGTACGTAGTTAGTTTTGCAGGAAGGCCCTTTTTAGTGACCATTTGGTAATACATGAGGTAGGTCGCAACTGATAGAAGACTACGCAAGTAGCAACGCGGTTAACGATATAGATTAAGGACGAAACCGACTGTCACGCCTTCAATGCAACGTTTTGCTGCTTTCATAACAAGAACAAGAACTACAATAAGAAGAACCGGCAAATACTGCTAATATGGGAAAAGCTCTGCTTTTCCCATTTATTTTTGTGTCCCCCCATTCCCGTTTCTCTACGTCCTCGCCCCACAATGACATGTTATTACCTCCGGTTTTGAGTGATACTACAGCTTTGTGACCGCGCCACACTCTCCGTACAAAATCCCACATGCAACAAATCTTTAGCCAAGACCATCACTCCATCAAACCATCGGCCGTTGGCATCAATGCACTCAAAGTCGTTAACAGATTGACGTCGTCCGGTTACCTGGCATTTCTGGTCGGGGGCAGTGTGCGCGATCTCCTACTCGGCGCTCACCCGAAGGATTTCGACGTGGCAACCGATGCTCATCCAGAGGAGGTGAACCACCTGTTCCGCAATTCGAGACTTATCGGCAGGCGCTTTCGCATCGTACATGTCAGGTTCGGCCGGGAAATCATCGAAGTCGCGACCTTTCGAGCCCATCACGATAGGGATTCCCACGAGACCAACCACTCCAAGAGGGGATTGATTCTAGACGATAACGTATACGGTTCTCTTGACGAAGACATGCAGAGACGTGATTTCACCATCAACGCACTCTACTACCAGGCCGATGAAGGGGCAGTCTATGACCAGGTGGGCGGAATGGCCGACCTGCAAAGCAAGACCATCCGTCTGATCGGAGACCCTGAAACCCGGTACCGAGAGGACCCGGTACGGATGCTGCGTGCCATTCGTTTTGCCGCCAAACTCGGATTCCGCATCGCCCCTGAAACCATCGACCCGATCAGAAGACTTGGCTTCCTGCTTCACGACGTCTCTCCGGCACGCCTTTACGATGAGGTGGCAAAGCTCCTCATGCTGGGCAACGCAGAGAAGACATTCATCCTGCTCAGAGATCACGGCTTGATCGCATGGTTGTTTCCCGAAACGGCACGATGCTTGGAGCCTGTGTCTGAATTGCTCATCTTGGAAGCACTGCGAAGCACCGACCGGCGGATCAGAGAAGATCGACCGGTCACGCCAGCTTTTCTGTACGCTGCGCTGCTGTGGTCACCCGTGACACGGCAGAGAGGATTACTGCAAGAGCAGGGACTGGCCCCATTGGCATCGCTGCACGCTGCTGCGATCAAAGTGATCAGCAAGCAGGTGCTGTTTACCTCCATACCACGTCGAATATCGGCGCCCATGAAAGAGATCTGGGAACTGCAACTCAGGCTACCCAAAAGGGGAGGGAAACAGGCCCTGACCGTTTTGTCCCACAAGAGATTCCGAGCAGCTTACGACTTTCTTCTGCTACGGGAGATGGCCGGCGAAGATCTGGGCGATCTCGGCAACTGGTGGACAGAATTTCAACAGCAGGATGCCAAGGGGCAGAAGAAGATGCTGGCGAGTTTGCAGCCACCCAAGCGAAGGAGAAGAAGACGCAAGAAAGCCGTCCGATCCAACCCGAACGCATCGTAACGGCAAAAGACCATTATTCCCTTGCCGTTTCCTACGATGACTTGCATAGTGACGACTTTCGCGATCTGGAGTGGATGTTGGACGCCAACTGGGTGACAAAGGTACCACGATTCATCGTAGTGGAGGGACCCATCGGCGTAGGCAAGACTACCCTTACAAAGAGGCTGGCAGCAACCTTCAACTACGAAGCACTGTTGGAAAGACCTGAAGACAACCCATTTCTGGAACGGTTCTATCGAGATCGACGCAACGCTGCCCTGCCCACTCAGCTTTTCTTCTTGTTCGAACGAGCTCGCTATATTCAGGAACTGCGACAGGGCGAACTGTTCCAACCGGTCCGGGTCGCCGATTTCCTAATCGAAAAGGACCGTCTGTTCGCACAGGTCAATCTTGACGTGGACGAGATGAAACTGTACGAAAACATCTATTCGCATGTGGTGGTGGACTGTCCCGTTCCCGACCTGGTCATCTACCTGCAGGCGCCGGTCGAAGTACTGATGGACAGAATCGCTCGCCGAGGCAACGAGGTGGAGAGGAACATCGACAGAGAGTACTTGCGTGATCTGATCGACGCCTACACAGAGTTCTTTCACTACTATGACGTTGCTCCGCTCGTCATCGTAAATGCAACCGACATAGACCTGGCAAATAGTGAACAGGATTACCAGCAACTGATAAAATATCTGCAGCAAGCCGGATCGGGAAGGCACTACTTTAACCCGAAACCCTCAATTCTCTAGCGGACACTCAGATGAGCACACAAACTGCACGGGCGCCAGTCACTCTCAACACCCTATCCAGCCTGAAAAAGCAGGGTAAGAAGTTCGCCTGCCTGACAGCCTATGATGCGTGTACTGCAGAGCTCGAGTGCATCGCCGGCATAGACGTAATCCTGGTGGGAGACTCCCTCGGCATGGTTCTGCAGGGTCACGACAGCACGCTGCCGGTCACCATGACCGACATGGTTTACCACACAAGGTGTGTGAGGCGCGGCAACAAAGAGGCGATGCTGATGGCAGATCTGCCGTTCATGAGTTATGCATCGGAGTCACAATCACTTGAAAACGCCGCCGCGCTCATGCAGGTTGGCGCTCAGATCGTCAAACTCGAAGGTGGCGCCTGGCTGGCGGAATCCACCCGCTTACTCGCCGAACGAGGCATTCCGGTCTGTGCGCACATGGGGCTCACGCCGCAATCCATCAATCGCCTGGGTGGCTATCGAGTACAGGGCAGAAATCCCAAACAGGCTGAGAAGATGGTCGAGGAAGCCAAGATACTGGAGCAGGCGGGGGCCAGCATCTTGTTGCTCGAGTGCGTACCCGTTTCGCTGGCGAAGAAGATCACCGAAGCGCTAGAGGTCCCGGTGATCGGCATTGGCGCCGGACCGCATACCGACGGACAGATCATGGTCGTGCACGATATGCTCGGCATCACGCCACCGTCCATCAAGTTGCCGCGGTTCGTCAAGAACTTCCTGCCGGAGAGCACGGACGGAATCCAGGGTGCCGTCTATGCGTATGTCGAGGCCGTGAAGAGCGGTGATTTCCCAGCTCCCGAACACTGTTTCAAGTAACCCAATCCGCCCGCCATGGAAACGATTCACAGCATCGCCCAAACCAGGGAAGCCCTTGCTGCCGTGAAGGCGCGAGGAGACACGGTGGCTTTGGTTCCCACCATGGGCAATCTGCACGAGGGCCACCTCAGCTTAATTCGACACGCTCACACGCTAGCCGACTATGTGGTGGCGAGTATCTTTGTCAATCCGCTGCAGTTCGGCCCAAACGAAGATCTGGACAGCTATCCCCGCACCCTTGCGGAGGACACGGACAAGCTGCAGGCTGAAAAGACGGATCTGCTATTCGCTCCCTCCGCCAAAGAGATGTACCCGGCGGGCACAAGCAGCCAAACCGAAGTCAAGGTACCCGGCCTATCCGCCATCCTGTGTGGCCAATCGCGCCCCACCCATTTTGCCGGGGTCGCCACGGTGGTGTGCAAACTGCTCAATATCGTCAGTCCGGATGTGTCTGTTTTCGGTCTAAAGGATTTTCAGCAGCTGATTATTATCCGCACGATGGCTGAAGATCTGCTCCTTCCTGGTGAAATCGTCGGTTGTCCAATCGTTCGAGAGTCCACCGGGCTGGCAATGAGTTCAAGGAACAACTACCTCGACGAGAAGGAAAGCAATATTGCGCCCATGCTGAACCAAACGATCAGAGCAGCCAAGTCAGCCCTTGAAAGTGGCAATCAGGATCATGCCCAGATCGAGAACGAGGCTACAGTGGCGTTAGAAAAGGCTGGTTTTGTTCCAGACTACGTCTCCATCAGAAACGCCCGCTCACTCGAATCGGCAAGCCCGGGAGACTCGGACTTGGTCATCCTCGCGGCCGCATACCTCGGCAAGACTCGGCTGATCGATAACCTGCAAGTCAATCTGTCGGCTAATCGTTAGTTAGTGTGCTGTCACGCCTGCGACAGGGTAGGAATGTTTGCTTTAAAAACAATGGCTTGGGTGGGCCGCATGCGGATGGTCGTGACGTGCGGACTTTAAATCTAGATAGGCACTGGCTATCATTGCTCGATGGATATTTCTAAGACAAAGGCTTGGAAGCAGCTACTGCGTCACCGACAGGACTTAGGCACGAGCCGCATTGACGACTTCTTCAAGGCGGATCGGAATCGCTTTGAAACGTACTCGGCCACGGGCGCCGACCTGTTCCTGGATTACTCCAAGAATCTGCTTAGCACCGGAACCCGGCAACTGCTGTTAGATCTCGCCAGGGAGAGTGGTCTGCCGGACGCGATCGAGGCAATGTTCAACGGCGACAAGATCAACGCCAGCGAGAGCCGAGCCGCCATGCACTTCGCACTCAGAAATCCGCCTGATCGTGCCTTGCACATCGACGGGCAGAATATCGGCACCGACGTCGCAAATTGCCTAGACAGGATGGCGCGCTGCAGCGACAAGATTCGAGCTGGTGAATGGCGAGGGGGAACTGGCAAGCCGATCAGCAGCATCGTGCACATCGGTATCGGCGGCTCTTACCTCGGACCGAAGATGGTTTCCCAAGCACTAAAGCCCTACCTGTCGACGGATGTTGACGGCCACTATCTTGCCAACGTGGATGGCTCCCATATCAGCGATCTCCTCACCGGGCTGGACCCGACGACAACATTGTTCATCGTTGTTTCGAAGTCCTTTGGCACTCTTGAAACGAGGCTAAACGCAGACACGGCCAGGCACTGGCTGCTGCAAAGCGGCATACCCGAGGACGGCATCAGTAATCACTTCCTGGCGGTAACCGCCAACCCGGAAGCAGCGATACGCTTCGGCATCGAGGCAGATCACCTGTTCCCCATGTGGGACTGGGTGGGGGGTCGTTACTCCCTTTGGTCCGCAGTCGGTTTGCCCCTGTGCATCACCCTCGGAGCGGACCTCTATCGTGAGCTGCTGGCGGGCGCTCACGCCATGGACACGCACTTCAGGGAAGCCGATCTGGATGCAAATCTACCTGTGCTGCTGGCGCTAATTGGGGTCTGGTACATCAACTTCTTTGCGGCCGAAACCCACGCCATCATCCCTTACGATCATCAGCTACGGGATCTACCGGCCCATCTGCAACAACTCGAGATGGAGAGCAACGGCAAATCGGTCACCAGTACGGGTGCCGAAGTTTCTGTCGAAACAGCCCCCATCATCTGGGGTGGCGAGGGAACGAATGGTCAACACGCGTTCCATCAGTTACTTCATCAAGGGACGAGATTCGTAACAGCGGATTTCATCGTCTCAGCGCAGAGTCAGCATAACCTGCAAAGTCACCAGGACTGGTTGATTTCGAATTGCCTGAGTCAGAGTCAGGCCATGATGGTAGGCAAGGCGAAGGATGAGATCATAGAGGAGCTGACCAGTGGGGGGATGAGCAATGAGGATGCCAAACGTCTTGCGCCCCATAAGGTGATCGTTGGCAACCACCCCAGCAATACCATTGTGATGCAACGTGCCACACCCAGGAACATAGGTGCCTTGATTGCCCTTTATGAACACAAGGTTTTCTGCCAGGGCACTATCTGGGGAATCAACTCGTTCGACCAGTGGGGTGTGGAACTGGGCAAGCAATTGAGTGATAACATATTCGCCCAGGTAACCGGCGAGCAGAACCGGATGGAATTTCAGGATTCCTCCACCACCGGCCTGATCGCGATGTATCAGAAATATAGAACTTCAACCAAAGAGTAATGCGCCCAGGAGTCGACCATGGCTGAAAAGATCTATCCCGTCCCGGAGACTGCTAGAGAGAGAGCTCATCTCACCAGCGAACAATATGCGGAATGGTATGCCGCCTCCATCGATTCACCTGATGAATTCTGGGCGGCACGTGCGACTGATTTTCTGAACTGGAACAAGCCGTGGACCAAGGTCCGCGCGTCGGACTTTAGCAAGGGTGAGGTAGCCTGGTTCCTGGGCGCCGAGCTAAACGCCTGTAGCAACTGCGTCGACAGACATCTGCAGTCCAAAGGTGATCAGGTGGCTATCATCTGGGAAGGTGATGATCCGACCATCGAGAAGAAGATCACCTACCGCGAAATGCACGATCAAGTCTGCCGTCTTGCCAACGTGCTGAAGAGCCGCGGCGTCAGCAAGGGTGATCGGGTCTGCATCTACATGCCGATGGTCCCGGAAGCCGCATTCGCCATGCTTGCGTGTGCCCGAATCGGCGCGATTCACTCGGTCGTATTCGGTGGTTTTTCACCGCAAGCGCTGCAGGATCGAATTCTGGATTCCGACTGCCAGACGGTAATCACCGCAGACGAGGGACTAAGGGGCGGCAGGCCGGTCCCGCTCAAACAGAATACCGATACGGCACTGTCCCAATGTCCGAATGTCCATACGGTAATTGTCGTTCAAAGAACCGGCAATCAAGTACCCTTTGCCGAAGGCAGGGATATCTGGTACCACCAGTCCGTCGAGTCCGCCAGCGCAGATTGCGAAGCGGAATCCATGTCCAGCGAAGATCCTCTTTTCATTCTCTACACGTCAGGATCGACCGGCAAGCCGAAGGGTGTTCTGCATACCACCGGCGGTTATCTGCTGCACGCAGCCATGACCCACAAGTACGTATTCGACTACCATGACGGAGATATTTTCTGGTGTACAGCCGACGTTGGCTGGGTCACGGGCCACTCCTACATCGTCTATGGTCCTCTGGCAAACGGTGCCGTAACTCTGATGTTCGAAGGTGTTCCCACCTATCCCTCCGCATCCCGTTTCTGGCAAGTGGTGGATAAGCACAAGGTCAACATCTTCTACACCGCTCCCACAGCGCTGCGGGCGCTGATGGGACAGGGTGACGCATTCGTGAAGGAAACGTCACGCCAATCGCTTCGACTATTGGGAACTGTTGGGGAACCCATCAATCCGGAAGCATGGAGTTGGTATTACGATGTGGTGGGAGAGGGGCGCTGCCCCATCGTGGATACCTGGTGGCAGACTGAAACAGGCGGCATCATGATCACACCGTTGCCCGGTGCTACCGATCTCAAGCCCGGTTCAGCTACGCTTCCCTTTTTCGGCGTCAAACCGGCCTTGCTCGACGCCGACGGCAATGTTCTGGATGGCGCCACCTCGGGAAATCTGGTGATCACAGATACCTGGCCCGGCCAGATAAGAACGGTGTTTGGAGACCATGACAGGTGCGTCAGTACCTACTACTCCACTTATGAGGGTTGTTATCTTACCGGAGATGGCGCACGCAGGGACGAGCAGGGGTATTACTGGATAACGGGGCGCGTCGATGACGTCATCAACATCTCCGGCCACAGAATGGGTACCGCCGAAGTGGAGAGCGCGCTGGTTTTACACGATGCTGTGGCGGAAGCGGCGGTCGTCGGCTATCCCCACGACATCAAAGGCCAGGGGATCTATGCGTACGTTACCCTCATGCACGATATCGAGGAATCGGAAGAGTTGCGCTTGGAACTGATCGATCTTGTCAGGAAGGAGATCGGTGCCATAGCAAAACCGGATATCATTCAGTGGGCGCCCGGGTTACCCAAGACGCGATCCGGAAAGATCATGCGTCGCATCCTGAGAAATATCGCAGCCGATAATATGGATGACTTGGGGGATACAAGCACGCTGGCCGATCCGTCCGTGGTCGACGATTTGATCGAGAGAAGTCCCCACGGCAGCTCCGCCGATTGACGTAGTAGGGGTGGCCCGCACCCGGTGGCCCGCACCCGGTGGCCCGCACCCGGTGGTCCGCACCCGGTGGTCCGCACCCGGTGGTCCGCACCGGTGTGGACCATCCCTTGAATCTTGGAAACGACTATCGGCTAAGATTCAGATTCTGAAGTTTTGCTTTCAGCTTCTGTTGCTGATTCAGATTCGGTCTCTGGTAGCCCCTTCATCGTCAGTTTGATGCGACCCCGCTCAACGTCCAGAACTAGAACGTCCACCTGTTGGCCTTCAGACAGATAATCCGTCACCTTCTCCACGCGCTTCTTGGCAATCTGAGAGATGTGAACCAGACCGTCTTTGCCGGGCAGAATATTCACGAAGGCACCAAAGTCCGTTATCTTGACCACCTTGCCATGGTAGATCTGACCCACTTCAGCATCTGCAGTAATCGTCTCGATCGCATTCACGGCTGCATCGCGCGATGCCTTTCCTTCGCCGAAGATATGCACCGTGCCATCATCATCGATGTCGATGGATGCGCCGCTCTCTTCAGTAATGGCTCGAATGGTGGCGCCCCCTTTGCCGATGATATCCCTGATCTTTTCCGAATCCACCTTTAACGTGGTCATGGCAGGCGCGTTATCCGACACCTCAGCCCTTGGTTCGCTGATCACTTTATTCATTTCGCCCAGAATGTGCAGCCTTGCTTCTCGGGCCTGTGCCAGGGCAACTTCCATGATTTCTTCCGTGATGCCCTGAATCTTAATGTCCATTTGCAGTGCATTGATGCCTTCAGCGGTTCCTGCAACCTTGAAGTCCATGTCGCCCAGGTGATCCTCATCACCCAGTATGTCAGTCAGTACACAAAAGCCGTCATCGTCTTTAACGAGTCCCATGGCGACACCAGCCACGGCCGCTGAAATGGGCACGGCGGCATCCATCAACGCAAGGCTCGCCCCACAGACACTGGCCATGGAACTTGAACCGTTCGATTCGGTGATCTCAGATACAACGCGCAGCGTATAGGGAAAGGTCTCATTGTCTGGCAATACCGAGGTAATCCCTCTACGTGCAAGGCGACCGTGTCCAATCTCTCTCCTTCTCGGTCCGCCTGAGAAGCCGGTTTCACCTACACAGTAATGCGGGAAGTTGTAGTGCAGCATCACCGGATCTCTATAGGATCCTTCCAATGCATCGATGATTGCCGAATCTCTGGTTGATCCAAGGGTGGCCGTGACCAACGCCTGCGTCTCGCCCCTTGTGAAGAGTGCAGATCCGTGGGTCTTCGGCAGGATACCTGCCACCACGCTAATGTCTCTAACGGTTTTACTATCCCGCCCATCGATTCGTGATTCACCTGCGATGATGCGTCGACGCACGATGCTCTTTTCAAGGGCTGATAACTCCGCCAGGACCTCGTCCGACTCCCCGCTAATTTCAGCCGCCGCTCTGGTTTTCAGTTCGGCAAGTGCATCCTGCCGGTCCGCCTTTTCCTGGATTCGATAGGCTTCGCCGATAGGATCTTCAAATCGTGTCTTGATTTCGCTTCTAAGCGTCTCGTTGACCGGTGCTGGTTGCCACTGCCACCGTTCGTTGCCCGCCTCAGCTACCATTTCGTTAATCGCAGCGATTACTACCTGCTGTTCCTGCTGACCATAGAGTACGGCGCCCAGCATCTGATCCTCCGTCAGGCCGCTGGCCTCGGACTCCACCATCAGTACTGCTTCATCCGTTGCAGCTACGACCATATCCAGATCGGACGTCTTGAGTTCCTCGAAGCTCGGGTTCAGCACGTATCCCTCATCCGTAAATCCGACTCTTGCCCCACCGATCGGGCCATCAAACGGAATCCCAGAGAGACTCAGCGCCGCCGATGTACCGATCATGGCGAGTATATCGGGATCGCTCGTCTTGTTTGCAGACACCACCGTGCAGGTGACCTGCACCTCGTTCATAAATCCCTTGGGAAAAAGTGGTCTGATCGGACGGTCGATCAGCCTGCTGGTCAACATCTCCTTCTCCGAAGGTCTTCCCTCTCTTCTGAAGAATCCGCCCGGAATCTTCCCGGCGGCATACGTCTTCTCTTCGTAATTCACGGTCAAGGGGAAAAAGTCTTGACCGGCAGTTGCTTCTTTCAGGCCAACCACGGCCACCAGCACGACGGTGCCATCCATGGTTGCTAACACGGATGAAGTAGCCTGTCTGGCGATCGCGCCAGTTTCCAGGGTTACTTGCTGATTTCCGTAGGTAAAGGTCTTTGAAATTGGATTCACAGTAGATTGCCTCCCATGTGATATAAATCGGTTTCTATTCGTCTTCTATGTGTTGCATCGAGTGCAACCGGATGGGAACTTTCCTTAGCGACGCAATCCAAGTCTTTTGATCAACTCTAAATATCTGTCTGTATTTTTCTTTCTAAGGTAGTCCAGTAGTTTTCTTCGCTGACTCACCATCCGGATGAGTCCGACGCGCGAGTGGTGATCATGGTTGTGTTCCTTAAAATGACCTTGCAGTTGCTCAATATTGGCAGTGAGCAATGCAATCTGCACTTCTGGCGACCCAGTATCATTTTCACCTCTGCCGAAATCTTTGACGATCTCAGCCTTGCTATCAGTAGTTAATGCCATTCTCTTATACTCCGTTGAATATGCTTTGGTGACTAAGTCACCTCCTAAATTGTCGACTGCAACCATGCATATCTACAGATGCAGTCGTTCTTCCCCCTGATCTCTAACGTGATGCGACCAATCTTCTGGGTGCAATACGACCATCTCCCAGAACTTCACCCACACCGATAAAATCTCTCTCTTCGTTGCCGTCCTCTGATTGCCCGAAGATTCTCACCCAACCCCTCGTGGGGGCGTGTGAGATCTGCACCGCCTGGCCTTGGCGCAGATAGAATGCGGAGATCTCCGGTAGATTGACAGCCGGCCAATCCATCACCGCCGTCGACAGCGGCAGTAGACAGCCATCCAACGAATTCAGGCCTCGCTCTTCCTTTATGGACGCGAGTTCATCAACAGTATAACAGTCTTCCACGTCATATGGTCCGGAGCCCAATCTCCGCAATTCGCTCACATGCGCACCGCACCCGAGCCTCATGCCCATATCTTCGGCAAGGCTGCGAACGTAAGTGCCTTTGCTGCACAGAATGTTCAAAACATATCGGTCCTCTTTCAAGTCCACCAGATCCATCTCCATGATGGTCACGGTACGAGCTTTTCTCTCCACCTCGATGCCCTGTCGCGCAAGCTTATAAAGGGGTTTGCCTTTGTGCTTCAGCGCCGAGTACATCGACGGAATCTGCTGAATTTCACCGCTAAACTCAGACAGCAAAGCGGTTATCTTCTTTCTGCTAATATTTCCAACGGGATGCTGCGCGATGACTTCTCCGTCAGCATCCCCGGTATCGGTGGCCACGCCCAGTTGGAAGGTGGCGAGATAACGTTTGTTAGCATCCAGGAGAAACTGAGAAAACTTGGTGGCCTCGCCGAAACACAAAGGCAGTATCCCCGTTGCCAATGGATCCAGACTTCCGGTATGACCTACTTTCCCCGCACTGAATAGCCTCTTTACCTCCTGTAACGCTGCGTTGGAGGTGAGCCCCTTCGCTTTGTCTAACAATAATATACCGGTGATCGCTCTCCCTTTTTTCTGGCTTCTCTTCAATCTTCTCCCTCTCCGGCGTACGGTCTGCGAGTATTATCCTCATCTATCGCTGCATCGATCAGTTTCGACAGATACTGGCCGTCTGCGACGCTATTGTCGTAGTGAAATCGCAACTTCGGCGTTGTACGGATCTTTAGGGTGCGAGCCAACTGACTCCTCAGGAACCCTTGGGCTTTGTTGAGCACATCCAGGCAATCCGCCTGATCATCGCTGCTCTCTTCACCCAACAGGGTTACGTATACATCGGCATAAGCAAGATCTCTGCTGGCCTTAACCTCATTGATGGTCACCATGCCCAGTCTTGGATCTCGCACTTCCCGCAATATAAGCTGAGCGAGTTCGCGCTGAATTAGATCTGCCACCCTCTGTCCGCGACTATATTCCTTGGGCATATGCTATTGCGCATCACAATATGCGTGCGACTTCCTTGCTCTCAAATACTTCGATCTGATCTTTCACTTTCACATCGTGGTAGTTCTTAACGCCGATGCCGCACTCGGTACCATTGCGAATGTCGCTGACTTCATCCTTGAAATGTCGCAGGGAATCCAACTCCCCTTCAAAGATCACGACGTTGTCGCGCAGCACCCGGATCCTCTTATTACGGTAGACGATGCCCTCAGTTACCATGCAACCGGCAATCTGCCCAAATTTCTTGGAGTGGAACACATCCCTGACCTCGGCGACTCCGACGATCTCCTCCCTGACTTCCGGGGCCAACATCCCCGAGAGGACGGTCTTGATATCGTCAACCAGGTCATAGATGACCTTGTAATAGCGAAGGTCGATGCCTTCAACTTCAATCAGCTTCTTAGCGGCACTATCCGCCCGGACGTTAAACCCAAATATCACAGCCTTGGATGTAATCGCCAGATTGACATCGGATTCAGTAATTCCACCGACACCGGCAGCGACGATTTTCACCTTAACTTCATCGTTACCCAAATCCAGCAAGGCTGATGAGATGGCCTCCTGAGACCCGCGAACATCCGCCTTCAAGACCATATTGAGATACTTGACTTCCCCGTCACCAAAACTGTCAAACAGGTTGTCCAAACTGGCAGCCGGCGACGCCAGACGCTCCTCCTTTGCCTTGCTTCGTCTAAATTCAACCAGCTCGCGAGCTTTCTTGTCTTCCGTTGTTACCAGAAACGCATCGCCCGCTGCGGGCGTTCCGCCCAAACCGAGTACGGTAACAGGCGTTGAGGGTCCGGCTGTCTTGATCTTCTTGCCCAGTTCGTCGTGAATGGCCCGGATTCGGCCGGATTGGTCGCCTGCAACGATGTGATCACCTTGCTTTAGGGTCCCGTTTTGAATCAACAGGGTCGCGACCGGACCGCGCCCTTTGTCCAGTTGCGACTCGATTACGACGCCCTGACCCGGACCATTTTCTTTGGCAGTAAGCTCCAGCATTTCCGCCTGAAGCAATACCGCTTCCAGAAGTGCATCTATGCCCTCGCCCGTCTGCGCGGATACCGGAATGAACTGGATCTCTCCTCCCCAATCGTCAGGGATGACCTCTTTGCCTGCCAACTCATTCTTCACCCTCTCTATATCCACACCTTCTTTGTCAATCTTGTTCATGGCAACTACGAGAGGGACCTCGGCCGCTTGAGCATGCTGGATTGCCTCTTCGGTTTGCGGCATTACACCATCGTCAGCAGCCACTACCAGTATGACTATATCCGTACAGTTAGCCCCCCTGGCACGCATCGCTGTAAATGCTGCATGGCCCGGTGTATCGATGAAGCATATAAGTCCGTGTTCCGTTTCCACCCTGTAGGCGCCGATGTGCTGCGTTATACCGCCGGCTTCCTGATCCGCTACCTGGGTCTTGCGGATGTAATCGAGCAGTGATGTCTTGCCATGGTCGACATGACCCATTACCGTCACCACGGGAGCTCTGAGTTCGTCGTCACCTTCGTACACCAGTAATTCCGCAAGCTCTCTTTCAATAGCATTTTCTTCAAACAGCTTGACGGTGTGGCCCATCTCTTCAACCACTAGGATTGCTGTTTCGCGATCCATTGATTGGTTGATGGTAGCCATGACGTCCAGATTCATCAGAATCTTGATCACTTCGGCTGCCTTGACGGACATCTTTTGTGCAAGAGAGGCTACGGTAATCGCATCACCGATTTCGACCTGATGCGTGATCGTTTCCTGCGGTCGCTCAAATGCATGTCTCTGACCCAATTTGGGAAATGGCACCGGTCTTTTGGTTCTGGCACCTTTGGTCAAGCCCAACGTTGAAGATCCGGTCGTCTCTTCTGTTGTTTCCTCTTTGACCTCCGCATCATCTTCCGGGGTGAGCAGCTCTTCTTCTATATTAAAGCGCTTCTTTCGATCAGGCAGAGCGCGTTTACCCTTGGCCTCGGAGTGTTTGGTGGCATCCTCATCGAGATCGTGACGATCACGCCTGTCCTTCCTACTGCTGATCTTGCTCTCTGCAACGCTGGCTTCCGCGCGTTTTGCGGTTTCGGCTGCCTTGCCGGCTGGAGTGGCTTTCGCTTCCGCACCCTTGGCGGCCTCCGCCTTTTCAGCTTCTTTGATCTCTTCCTGTGCCTTGATCTCGGCTTCTTTCTTGGCTGCTTCCTCTCGTCTCTGTGCAGCTTCCGCCTCTGCCTGCACGTGGGCGGCTCTACGAGTTGCTTCTTCCTCTGCAACCTTGGCGGTTTCCGGTGTGGTTGATCTGCCGGCAGGTTCAGCCTGGGGTGCTGGCGTGACGACGCCCCTCTTGATGTAGGTACGTTTCTTACGCACCTCTACGTTGACCACCCGGCCGCGACCAGCAGAACCTGACGACTTCAACGTACTCAGCGTTCTCCTCTTCAAGGTGATCTTCTTTGGTGCCTCAGCAACGGCTCCATGACTGGCCTTCAGGTGCGACAACAGCACCTGTTTCTGTGCATCGGTTACGGTGTCACCGGCTGCAGAGTGGGGTAACCCCGCTTCTTGCATCTGATTCAATAACCGATCCTCTGGCGTACCAACGATCTCCGCCAGCTTTTCTACAGTTACATCGACCATCTACATTTACCCTCCAAGGACTATGAAGCCCCCTTCGTCTCCTCGTCTTCAAACCAGGGCGCCCTCGCTGTCATGATCAACTGACCGGCGCGCTCTTCGTCCAGATCCTCAATGTCCATCAAGTCGTCGATTGCCTGTTCCGCGAGATCTTCCATGGTCGTTATTCCTCGACTCGCCAGTATGTAGGCCAGACGCCTGTCCATACCCTCAATCTGAAGCAGATCTTCAGCCGGTTCAGTGCTGCCCAGTTCCTCTTCACTTGCCAGTTCCTGGGTCGTCAGGGCATTTTTGGCACGGTTGCGCAGTTCCTCGACAATTCCTTCATCAAACCCTTCCACATTCGCCATCTCTTCAACGGGGACGAACGCAACTTCTTCAAGCGTTGTAAAACCCTCTTCCACGAGGACAGTGGCAACATCTTCATCCACATCGAGCTGCTTCATGAATGCCTCAATCAGGACAGTGGCTTCCTGCACCTGTTTCTCCGATGCAGCCTCCTCGGTCATGATGTTGAGTTCCCAACCGGTCAACTCGCTGGCAAGTTTTACGTTCTGACCCCCTCGACCAATTGCCTGGGCCAGATTCTCCTCGCCTACTGCAAGATCCATGCTTTTGGTCTCCTCATCCACGACGATGGAGATCACTTCGGCCGGTGACATTGCATTGATGGCAAACTGTGCGATATTGTCATCCCACGGGACGATATCGATCTTCTCATTTCCCAACTCTCCCGATACCGCCTGAACGCGGGAGCCGCGCATGCCGACGCACGCTCCTACCGGGTCGATCCTGCCATCATTGGTCTTAACGGCTATCTTGGCACGGGATCCAGGATCCCTGGCGGAACGCAATATTTCAATGATCCCGTCCGAAATCTCAGGCACTTCAATCTTGAAGAGTTCCACCAGCATCGCAGCGGCAGTCCTGCTCAACATCAATTGAGGCCCGCGCGTATCCGGGCGAACTTCCGTCATGAGGGCCCTCAATCTGTCACCAATCCGAAATGCCTCCCGCGGAATCCAATGCTCTCTTGGCAACAGAGCTTCCGCGTTGTTCCCCAGGTCAACGATGACTGCATCACGGGTAACCTTCTTTACCTGTCCGTTCACCAGTTCACCGACACGAGAAAGATAAGCTTCCACCACCAACGCACGTTCGGCTTCCCGCACCTTCTGAACGATCACCTGCTTGGCCGTCTGTGCAGCGATTCGGCCAAACTCCACAGACTCCACGGGCTCTTCCCAGACGCCGCCGATCTCTATGGCAGGGTCCTTTAACAGGGAATCCGACAGCGTCAGTTGCGCCTCCGGTATCTCCATCTCTTCATCGTCCGCTATCACCGTCCAGCATCGAAACGTATCGTAATCGCCGGTTTCCCGATCGATACTGACGCGCAGATCGACCTCGTCCGCCTCATAGCGCTTTTTCGTAGCAGTGGCGAGTGCCAGCTCGAGGGCCTCAAATATGGTGTCCTTGGGAACACCCTTTTCATTCGATACCGAATCCACTACCAGCAAAATGTCCTTGCCCATTACCTTGCCTCTGTCATGACACTACAGTCCTTCCGCGACGACATTGGCCCGCTCAATATCATCGATGGGAAGCACATACTCCTCCTCGTCGACTCTGATAATCACCTCATCATTCTCGATGCCGCATAGCTGGCCACTGAATTTCCTGCGTCCCTCGAAGGGAAGGTGAAGCTCGATCTTAACCTTCGCACCAAAAAAAGCTGGATATTGAGACAGATCGAACAGTCGCCGATTCAATCCCGGTGAAGACACTTCCAGCGTGTATCTACCCTCAACCGGGTCCTCCACATCCAACACACTGCTGACTTGTCGACTCACTCTCTCACAATCACCTATGTTTACCCCTTCCGCAGAATCGATATAGATCTTCAGCAGTGATCGATTGCCCTGAGGGACATAGTCGATGCCCCACAGTTCACACCCCATTGAAACCACAACAGGTTCTATCAACGACTGCAATCGCTCCTTCATCACCAAGCTGGTTTCCCATCCCAATAACCAAAAAATGGGCATGTAAGCCCACTCACCTGTACTACATTTCAGCTCTATCCAGGCTTTCCGATACCGTATCCCGTATCTAACAAAAAGCCCCTCTCGAGGGGCTTTGAAATCTTTGGTAGCGGGGGTAGGATTTGAACCTACGACCTACGGGTTATGAGCCCGTCGAGCTACCGGACTGCTCCACCCCGCAACAACAAGGGCAGAGATTATATTGTCGGATATCCACCCGGTCAACCGCAATGGACACTCGGCAATCCCGCCCCCAAACTGAGGTACAGAACATTTGGGATATAGTTTAGCTGAAACTGACGGTTATCAGCTAGAACTTCTTGGATCTTATGCTGAGCGGCCTATATGGCGCCCTGATCGGTTGGAGTTGGACGTAACAAAAGGTGGTGCCGAAGAGAGGACTTGAACCTCCACGGGGTTACCCCCACTACCCCCTCAAGATAGCGTGTCTACCAGTTCCACCACTTCGGCAATTCACATTCATTGGCGCGTCTGCCTAATCTACCGTCGGCAGGTCCGGGTCGCCTTCTTCGGGGCTTTCCGGCTCTTCGAAATCCGGGATCTCTGGCGACGTTGCATCAGCTTGCGCGCTCGGGTCAGGCAGTGATGCTTGTTCCGTCTGAGTCTGCTCGATCTGCTCGATGTTCGGCACGCCCAAGTCCTGGGCTACTTCGGACCGCTGTTTGGCGAAATACGCCAGTGAAAAGCTGGTCACAAAAAACAACACCGCAGCAAAGCTGGTCGTTTTGGTGAGAAAGTTGCCGCTGCCGGAACTACCGAACACGGTAGCTGAAGACCCACTGCCGAAACCCGCCCCCATTTCAGCACCTTTACCCCGCTGCAGCATCACCATTCCGATGATGGTCAGGGCAGCAATCACGTGTATGACCAGAATTGCGACTTCAAAGTTCGCCATGTCTCTATCCCGCTGATCGACAAATGTCAGTAAACTCTTCCGCATCGAGCGATGCACCACCGACCAGTGCACCGTCTACATTCTCTTGCCCAAACAGTTCCGCCGCATTGGCTGCTTTGACACTTCCACCATAGAGAATGCGAATCTGTTCTGCTACCTCACTGTCCTTGGCAGAGAGTTGCCCGCGGATGACTCGGTGTACCTCTTCTGCCTGCGCTGCTGTCGCGCTTACGCCAGTGCCGATCGCCCAGATTGGTTCGTACGCGATGAGCGCTTGTCGAAATCCATCGATGCCGACGGCATTCAAGACAGCTTCCAGCTGGCGGCTAACTACCTGCTCGGTCATCTCTTCATCTCGTTCTTCAAGCGTTTCCCCTACGCAAAGAATCGGCGTCAGGTTGGCACTCAGACAAGCTTTGAATTTCTCCGCCACGACTGCATCGGACTCGCCGTAATAGCTGCGACGCTCCGAGTGTCCCACGATTGCAAATCTGCAGCCAAATTCCGCAACCATCTCGGTAGATACTTCTCCGGTAAACGCACCACCAGGATTGGCATTTATGTTCTGCACACCAAGCAGCATCGCCCCGTTCCGAATCGCCTCCTGCACTTGCGCCAGAAATACAAAGGGTGGACAGACAACGACTTCGGACTGGATGCCTTCTACGCCCGCCGCTATAGCACCCAGCAATTGGTCGATGCTGGCTGCGGAACCGTTCATCTTCCAGTTGGCTGCGACTAGCGGTACTCTCATCTTCCATTACCTTGAGCGGGCGCAGATATTAGTCATTTTGATGTTAACTTGCAATACAAGCCAGGGTCAGCCGATCGCCTCCGCTACGACTTTGGCGAGGTCTTGGGCTAATTCCGCCACGAAACCTTCATCCTGCCCTTCCACCATCACGCGAACCACCGGTTCGGTTCCCGAGGGCCTTAGCAGCACCCGGCCTTTGCCGTCCAGTCGTCTTTCGACAGAAGTGATCGCTTGCTGAACATCCTCCTGGGCCGACAGATCGACGCTGCTCCTTCTTCGGACATTGATCATCGTCTGCGGGTACTTGGACATCGTCTGCTTCAACTCATGCAGGCAAACTCCGCTGTCCTGAATGGCTGCAACGGCCAGAAGCGCAGAAACAATGCCATCGCCCGTGCTGGTCAGATCCAGACACAACAGATGGCCGGATGATTCTCCGCCGAGCGACCACCCTCTTTTAAGCAACTCAGACAAGACAAAGCGATCACCCACTGATGCTCTGACGAAGGCTATCTCCATCTCCTTGAGAGCGACCTCCAACCCGAGGTTGCTCATCAGTGTGCCAACTACGCCCCCTTTCAATACCCCTTTGTTCTTTTGGTAGCGACTGATCAGGCACAAGAGCTCATCACCATCCACAACTTCTCCGGTATGATCTACCATTATTACCCTGTCGCCGTCACCATCGAATGCAATGCCGATATCTGCGTTGCCTTCGGTAACCACTGCAATCAGCTCTTGTGGCTGAGTGGAGCCTCCCCCCTCGTTGATATTCAAACCGTTTGGCGTAACGCCCGTTTCAACAACATCAGCGCCGAGTTCCCTGAAGACGTTGGGCGCCACGTGATAGGTCGCACCATTGGCACAGTCCAGTACGATCTTCATATCCTTCAAGTTGCTCTGCGATGGAAAACAGCTTTTGCAGAATTCGATGTATCTACCTGCCGCGTCATTTATTCGTGTGACCTTTCCGATCTCGTTAGAGTCAACAGTAGATAAAGGTTGCGTTAGCAACTCCTCGATGGCTATCTCAACATCATCATCCAGTTTCTCTCCATCGCTGGTGAAAAACTTGATGCCGTTATCATAGTAAGGATTGTGAGACGCGCTGATGACGATCCCGGCTTGCGCGTTGAACGTCCTCGTGAGGTACGCTATTGCCGGAGTGGGCATGGGTCCGAGCAAGCAAACGTCGACGCCCGCTGCGGACAGACCCGCTTCCAGGGCCGACTCAAACATATACCCTGAGATTCGCGTGTCCTTGCCGATCAGTATCTTGCCAGGACCTTTTTTAGCGAAGACTCTGCCAGCGGCCCAGCCTAGCTTGAGCATGAACTGAGGTGTGATGGGATCTTCGCCAACGCGCCCCCTGATGCCATCGGTGCCAAAGTATTTCTTATCCATGCATCACTTCACTCATTCGTGTCATCCTGAAAATCCTCCTCTGCCACGGCAGTGTAAATCTGCAACGCTTCTACCGTTGGTCGTACATCGTGCACCCGGACGATGTCGGCTCCCCTGCTAACAGCCAGGACAGCCGCCGATAGACTTCCGTTCAACCTTTCATGCGATTCACGGCCAACGATCCTACCGATAGTGCTCTTTCTCGAAAGGCCAACGAGAATCGGCGCCGCAAGTATTTTGAGGCGCGACAACCGGTTCAGCAGGATCAGGTTATGCTGCACGGTCTTGCCAAAGCCAAAGCCCGGATCGACGATGATCTTTTCCCTCGCGATTCCAGCACTTGCGCAATCGTCGATACGCTCGGAGAGGAAATCGATCACCTCCTCCACCACGTCTTCATAGTGGGGATCGTCCTGCATATTGCCCGGTTCACCCTTCATATGCATGAGACTAACAGGTAAGCCAAGTTCACCGGCGGTACACAGTGCACCATCCCGGCTTAGTGCTCTCACATCGTTGATCATATGAACGCCGAGCGCCGCCGCTTCTCTCATCACTAACGGTGTACTGGTATCCACACAGACGGCCACGTCCATGTCGCAACAGATCCTTTCGACCACCGGCGCGACACGCTCCAATTCCTCCTGGGGAGTGATCGCTTTGGCACCGGGACGTGTTGATTCACCGCCCACGTCGACGATGGCAGCACCTTCCGCCACCATCTGCCTCGCCCTGGCGGTTGCCTTCTCGATCGATAGCCCGCCTTCATCAAACAGCTCACCGCCGTCCGAGAATGAATCCGGGGTTACATTAAGGATACCCATCACCACAGGTTGCTTAAGGCTTAGTCTTCGATCCCCGCAGTCCAGGTACGAAATCATGACAATAGGTATTGTGCGGTCAGGAGGTTCTTGGAGATATGAACAAGGTGGCTTCTAATGCTCTCCAGCGGGATCACCAACAGGTCCACTGGGGCGATCTTGGGGGGTGACTTCCGGTTTGGGCTGATTCAGATCAGTCTCATCATCATCCCAGTTTGCCGGCGGTCTGGGCTTCTTGCCCGACATGATGTCGTCGATCTGGTCTGCATCGATAGTCTCATACTCGAGCAGCGCTGCCGCCATGCTGTGGAGCTTTTCTATATTCTCTTCCAGAACTTTCTTGGCGACAACGTAGCAGTCATCGATGATTGATCTGACCTCTTCATCGATCATCTTGGAGGTCTCGCCGGACAACTGCCCTCTTCTAGTGCCGGCACTCATACCGAGAAATACCTCCTCTTCCTCTTCGTCGTACATCAGGGGGCCCAGCTTCTCCGACAACCCCCACTTGGTGACCATCTTTCGTGCCATCCCGGTAGCCTGCTGGATATCATTGGAAGCGCCTGTTGTAATGCCTTCGAGACCGAGCGTTATCTCTTCAGCCACCCTGCCGCCAAACAGGGCACATATCTGGCTGTGGATCATCTGTTTGGACAGGCTATAACGGTCCTCTTCCGGCAGGAACATGGTTACGCCCAAAGCCCTTCCCCTCGGTATAATTGTTACCTTGTAGACGGGGTCATGGTTGGGTACCAGCCTGCCCACAATACAATGCCCTGCTTCATGATAGGCAGTATTGTTCTTCTCCTTCTCGGACATGACCATGCTCTTCCTTTCGGTTCCCATCATGATCTTGTCTTTGGCTTCTTCAAACTGATCCATGGCAACTGTGCGACGCGACTGCCTTGCAGCAAACAGAGCCGCCTCATTGACGAGGTTAGCTAGATCAGCTCCCGAAAAGCCGGGCGTACCGCGAGCGATAAAGGAAGGCTGAACGTCTTCTCCCAGTGGCACCTTCCTCATGTGAACTTTGAGAATCTGCTCTCTGCCACGAATATCCGGCAGAGGCACCACCACCTGACGATCGAATCGGCCGGGCCGGAGCAATGCCGGGTCCAGCACGTCCGGTCTGTTGGTTGCAGCAATCACGATGATGCCATCGTTGCCGTCAAAGCCATCCATCTCAACCAACAGTTGATTTAAGGTCTGCTCTCTTTCGTCGTGACCACCACCGAGGCCCGCGCCTCTGTGCCTGCCGACGGCATCGATCTCATCGATGAAGATGATACAGGGAGCCTGCTTCTTGGCCTGGTCGAACATGTCCCTGACTCTGGAAGCACCCACGCCGACAAACATCTCGACGAAATCAGATCCCGATATGGAGAAGAACGGCACCTTGGCTTCGCCAGCGATGGCTCTGGCCAGCAGCGTCTTGCCGGTTCCGGGTGCCCCAACCATCAGGATGCCACGCGGTATGCGACCACCGAGCTTCTGAAAGCGAGTCGGATCCTGCAGAAACTCAACCAGTTCCTGTACATCCTCTTTCGCTTCATCCACGCCGGCAACGTCGGTAAATGTGGTGTTGATCTGGTCCTCGCCAAGCAGTTTGGCCTTGCTCTTGCCGAAGGTTAGGGGACCACCGCGACCACCGACACCGCCTTGCATCTGACGCATGAAGAACATGAAGACCGCGATAATGACGAGGATCGGGAAACTGGCAACCAGCAACTGGGTCCAAATGCTCTGTTGTTCCGGACGGCTGCCCTTGAAGGATACGCCGTGATCCAACATATCGTCGATGAGGGCCTTGTCACCTACCTGCGGCTGTATGGTCTCGAACGCGTCACCGTTGTAGCGTTCACCGCGGATGACCAGCCCGTCAAAGGTGACGTTTCTCACCTGATTACTGTTGATCAATTCCACAAAGTGGGAGTATTCCACTTCTTCCGGGCCTTGGGTCACGCTGAAGTTGTTGAATACAGTCAACAACACCGCTGCAATGATCAGCCACAGCAGTAGATTTTTCCCCATGTCATTCAATGGACCATCCTCACGTGACGCGCACGCTGCGTCGATATCAAGGTCGCCTTACTGCACATTATCCTTCACCAAGTGACGAATAACCATGTATATATGACAGCCCCAAAGGCCTCATACCTACTGGCTTTAGACCGTGCATCCCGGCATTTTCACCCCTTCTGCGCGGCAAAAAGAGCAAAACCTGCTGAAATCGTTCTGCTTCCACATTAGATGGGGATGATGGCGGATTTTGCAAGATCGATACCCAGGCTATCGGCAGTTTGCACCGGTTGCTTGAGCGCCCCGGCACCCTTTAGTACAATCGCCGCCCGTTTCCCATCCCCTACAAGAAAAGACGAATATGACGACGATCTCAAACCGGCAGAAGAAGCAGTTTCGAACCATCGGCCACCATCTGCGGCCTGCTGTAACGATAGGCTCGAAAGGGCTGACGGACAGCGTACTCAGTGAGCTTGACCGGGCCCTCAAGGACCATGAACTCATCAAGATAAAACTCACGCTGGGAGATCGCGATGCCAATATGTCGGCTTTACAGCAACTGAGCGGCAACTTGAATGTGTCGGTCATCCAGCAGGTCGGCAACACTGCTCTGATCTACATGCCGGCCGAGAAGCCGGATCCGAAGCTATCCAACATCCTTAGATCAGCGACGTTTAGCTAGCCGCTCCCGGCTAAGCGCCCCCAGCTCGGCGCCCCCAGCTAGGCGCCCCCATCTAGGCGCCCCCATTGGGCTACTTTTTCACCAATCTTGCGGGGCCGTGCAGGAACATGAGGCTACAGGTGTTCGATCGACTGGATCTCGTATTCGACTTCACCATTGGGTGCCTTGACCACCGCCATGTCACCCATCTCTTTGCCGATCAGTGCCCTCGCCACAGGTGAGTGTACGGAGATCTTGCCCTCTTTGATGTCCGCCTCGTCGTCACCAACGATCTGATAGGAGACCTTTTCGTTGCTGTCCAGATTGATCAGGCCGATGGTGGTACCGAAGATCACCTTGCCGGAGGGAGGTATGCGGGTGACGTCGATGACCTGGGAAGAGGATAGCTTGCCCTCTATGTCGCCGATGCGCCCTTCGATAAAGCCCTGCTCCTCCCTGGCAGCGTGATACTCGGCATTCTCCTTGAGATCTCCCTGTTCACGCGCCTCCGCTATCTCTTTGATAATGCGGGGACGCTCCTTCGTCTTCAGACGAGCGAGTTCCTCACGCAGTGCCTCTGCACCAACAACCGTCATGGGAATCTTGTCCATCAGACATCCCTCACCAAATGACCTTTATGCAGATCCTGCAGACGACGAACATTTGCCGTGCCGTTGAAGCGCATCGCCAGACAAGTGGATTTGGCCCCTGCCATGGTGGTGGTATAGAACACCTTGTGCTGCAACGCGGTCCTACGAATGGTAAACGAATCTGCGATCGCTTGTTTACCCTCTGTAGTGTTAACAATAAAGTCAACTTCCTCATTTTTCAACATATCGACGATGTGAGGCCGGCCCTCCAGCACCTTGTTGATCACATCGGCCTGCATACCTGCCTTCTTGATGCCTCGCGCCGTGCCCCTCGTTGCCACCAGCGAGAAGCCCTGCTCCGACAGATCGCGGGCGACGGCAACGGCTTCCTCCTTGTCCGCATCCCTGACAGAGAGAAACGCTTTGCCTCCCTGCGGGATCACCTCTCCCGTTGCCATGACCGCCTTACCATAGGCTTCGGCAAAGCTTGCTCCGACACCCATCACCTCACCCGTCGACTTCATCTCGGGCCCGAGAATGGGATCGACTCCCGGAAATTTCCCGAACGGGAAGACCGCTTCCTTGACGCTGAAATACTGTGGAATCACCTCCGACGTGAACCCCTGCTGCTGCAGGCTTGTCCCTGCCATACATCGCGCAGCAACCTTGGCCAGCGATGTGCCGATGCACTTGGAAACGAACGGAACGGTCCTCGACGCCCTCGGGTTGACCTCGAGTATGAAGATCTCACCGTTCTGCAAGGCCAGTTGCACGTTCATGAGACCGACCACACCCAATTCCAGCGCTAGACGGCTCACCCGTTCCCGCATCCTTTGCTGCTCATCTTCCGACAGACTATAGGGCGGCAACGAACAGGCCGAATCGCCAGAATGAACGCCGGCCTGCTCGATGTGCTGCATGATCGCTCCGATCACGACATCTTTGCCGTCACACACCGCATCCACATCGATTTCGATGGCGCAGTCCAGAAACCGGTCCAGCAATACGGGCGATTTGTCGGAGACTTCCACTGCCAATGCCAGATAGCTGGCCAGCTCCTCCTCGTTATAGACGATCTCCATAGCGCGCCCGCCCAGCACGTAGGAGGGCCGCACCACCAGCGGATAGCCGATCTTACCGGCCCCGGCAATTCCCTCCTCAGTCGTCTTGGCGATCTGATTGGGTGGCTGTACCAGGCCGAGACGTTCGATGGTCTGCTGAAAGCGTTCCCTGTCCTCGGCTTCGTCGATAGCATCCGCAGTCGTGCCGATGATCGGCACGCCCGCCTTGCCGAGATCTCGCGCCAGTTTCAGCGGTGTCTGCCCACCGAACTGAATGATCACGCCCTTGGGCTTCTCCACTTCCACAATCGCCAGCACGTCTTCGAGGGTGAGCGGTTCGAAGTAGAGCCGGTCGGACGTATCGTAGTCGGTCGACACCGTTTCCGGGTTGCAGTTGACCATGATGGTCTCATAGCCGTCTTCCCGCATCGCCAGAGCCGCATGCACGCAGCAATAGTCGAACTCGATTCCCTGACCGATTCGATTGGGGCCACCCCCAAGGACCATGATCTTCTCATTGTCTGTCGGATCCGCTTCACACTCATCCTCATAGGTGGAGTACATGTATGCGGTAGCGGACTGAAATTCCGCTGCACAGGTATCGACGCGTCGATACACGGGCCTCACATCTAACGAATAACGAAAGCTGCGTACGTCTTCTTCCGTCTCGCCGAGCAACTCCGCAAGTCTGGTATCGGAGAATCCCTTCTGCTTGAGGCGGAAGAGTCGCTCGCGTGACAACGACTTGAGAGATGAAGCCGCGATCTCATCTTCAATCCCAACCAGATCCTGAATTTGGATCAGAAACCAGGCATCGATCGCAGTGAGCTCCACCACGCCGTCAAGCGTCAGTCCAAATCGAAACGCATCCGCCAGATAACGGATACGATCGGCCCCAGGCGTCTGCAATTCTCTGCGCAGAATCGACTTCTTGTTATCGCTCTCCGGGTCCAGGATCGGATTCAGTCCACTGATGCCAACTTCCAGGCCGCGCAGCGCCTTTTGCAGCGACTCCTGAAACGTGCGCCCGATTGCCATCACTTCGCCGACCGACTTCATCTGGGTCGTTAGAGAGTTTGCAGCCTGGGGAAATTTCTCAAAGGTAAAGCGGGGAATCTTGGTTACGATGTAATCGATGGATGGTTCAAACGACGCAGGTGTCACCCCTCCGGTAATCTCGTTCGACAACTCGTCCAAGGTGTAACCGACTGCAAGTTTGGCGGCCACCTTCGCTATAGGAAAACCGGTTGCCTTGGACGCGAGGGCAGAGGATCGGGAGACCCTCGGATTCATCTCGATGACGACCATGCGGCCGTCCTCGGGGTTCAAGGCGAACTGCACGTTGGACCCGCCGGTTTCCACGCCAATCGCCCGCAGTACGGCGATGGATGCGTTGCGCATCAGTTGATATTCCTTGTCCGTCAGCGTCTGGGCAGGCGCGACGGTGATCGAATCCCCTGTATGAATGCCCATGGGGTCGACGTTCTCGATGGAGCAGACGATGATGCAGTTGTCGTTCTTGTCCCGGACCACCTCCATCTCGAACTCTTTCCAACCGAGCAACGACTCATCGATCAGCACCTCGCTGGTCGGCGAGAGATCGAAGCCGCGATTACATATTTCGACAAAGTCCTCCTGATTGTAGGCAACGCCACCCCCCGTCCCACCGAGGGTAAACGACGGCCGTATCACGCAGGGAAAGCCGAGTCGCGCCTGCACCTGCCGCGCCTCCTCTAGAGAATGCGCCATAGCCGAGCGCGGCGTCTGCAAACCGATAGAGCGCATGGCGTCGTCAAACTGCTGCCGGTCCTCCGCCTTGTCGATCGCTTGCTGAGTGGCACCGATCATCTCAACGCCATGCTCCGCCAGCACCCCCTCCCGTGCCAGGTCAAGGGCACAATTGAGACCCGTCTGCCCCCCCATGGTTGGCAGTAGCGCCTGCGGCTTTTCGAATTCGATGATCTTGGCGACCGTCTGCCAATTGACCGGCTCGATATAGGTGGCATCGGACAGGGACGGATCGGTCATGATGGTGGCAGGATTGGAGTTCACCAGAACGATCCGGTATCCCTCCTCCTTGAGCGCCTTACACGCCTGGGCTCCTGAATAGTCGAACTCACAGGCCTGCCCAATCACGATCGGCCCGGCGCCTATGATCAATATGCTATCTATATCGGTTCGTTTTGGCATTGCGGTGTCTGGCTACCCCTCAGGCAGATCGTTTGCGGTAGGCTCCCATCAGCTTGATGAAATGATCGAACAGTGGTGCTGCGTCGTGGGGACCCGGGCTTGCTTCCGGATGGCCTTGAAAGCCGAATGCCGGCCCATCGGTTCTGGCTATGCCCTGCAGAGATCCGTCGAACAAGGATCGATGCGTTATGCGCATGTTGGCGGGCAGGGATTCATCATCCACACAGAAGCCGTGATTCTGGCTGGTGATCAGTACGGTATCATCATCGAGGTTCTTGACCGGATGATTGGCGCCGTGATGGCCGTGCTTCATCTTCTTGGTTTTCGCACCGCTCGCGAGGCTCAGTATCTGCAAGCCGAGGCAGATACCGAACACAGGAATTCCGGTTTGCAGTAGATTCCGCACCGCTGCGATGGCATAGTCACAGGGATCCGGGTCACCGGGACCGTTGGATAAAAAGACGCCGTCGGGTTGCAGCGCCATCACCTCTTCAGCCGACGCGTGTGCGGGCACGACCGTCACCCTGCAGCCATGATCGACTAACAACCTTAGAATGTTTCGCTTGGTGCCGAAGTCGTACGCCACCACATGGTGCTTCGCTTTGTTTGGGCTCTTGAATCCTTCGCCGAGGCCCCAACTACCCTCATTCCAGTCATAGCGCTCAGCGACCGTCACCTCCTTGGCCAGATCCATCCCTTCGAGCCCGGGAAAGGCGCGCGCCTCGGTTAACGCTTGCTTCTCCTGAGCGCGACCAAGTTTTGCGCCACTCATCAAACAGCCGTTCTGTGAGCCCTGCTCGCGGAGGATGCGCGTGAGTCTTCTGGTGTCGATCTCCGCGATGCCGACGATCTTTCTGGACCTGAGATAATCGTCGAGGGTCGACTGTTTGCGCCAACTATTGGCCAGCAGCGGCAAGTCTCGAATGACCAGCCCGGAAGCCCAGATGCGCTCCGACTCCTCGTCCTCTTCATTAACGCCGGTGTTGCCTATGTGGGGATGAGTGAGGGTGATGATCTGCTTGGCATAGGAGGGGTCGGTTAGAATTTCCTGGTAGCCGGTGATGGCCGTGTTGAACACCACCTCACCGGCACTTGAACCATCTGCGCCGATGCCGATACCTTTGAAGACCTCCCCATTGGCAAGCGCAAGGATAGCCGCTTTAGTCACCTAACGACCCCCTCGAAGCCTGCCACGAGTCAAAAAAAAGCGAGGTGGAATTTCTCCCATCTCGCCTTTTTGTTGGAGCCGCGCTGATCTCATAATTGGCGCGACATTCTAAGTGAACACGGTGCCAGTTACCAGATCAAAAGGAGAATTATTCGACAGGCTGAGCAAACTGTTGGACAGCTTAGATGCGCCGGGAAATTACAGGTCGGCAATCCCCAGAACGTCCTGCATATCGTAAAGACCCGCGTCCACATCCTGCAGCCACAGAGCCGCTCGAAGCGCTCCCTTGGCAAAATTCATGCGACTGTGGGCTTTGTGACTGATCTCGACCCGCTCTCCTGCACCTGCGAACATGACCGTGTGTTCGCCGACGGCATCACCGGCACGAATGGATTCGAATCCGATCGTCTCCGCCTTTCTCTCGCCGGTGATTCCCTCGCGGCCATAGAGCGCCACCTTACTCAGATCTCGACCCAAAACCTTGGCAACGACCTCGCCCATTCTGAGCGCCGTGCCGGAGGGTGCATCCACCTTGTGGCGATGATGCAACTCGATCACTTCAACGTCCACATCGTCCCCGAATATCGATGCCGCCACCTCCAGCAGTTTGAACGTCACGTTGACGCCCACGCTCATGTTGGGCGCGAATACGATGGCGATCTTCTCGCTGCTCTGTTTGAGCGTTTGTTTCTGGGAATCATCGAAACCGGTGGTACCGATCACCATCTGCTTGCCGGCATCTCGACAGAGCGTCAGGTTGGCAAGGGTGGATTCGACAACTGTAAAGTCAATGAGCAGATCGAACTGCTCCATGACCTCGGATAGATCGGCAACGATCTCTATGCCGCCCTTGCCAATCCCTGCAACTTCGCCGGCATCCATACCGATGACCGGCAAGCCGGGTCGCTCAATGGCTGCCCTCAACTCGACGCCTTCGGTTTCTGCGACAGCGGCCACCAGGGTCTTGCCCATACGACCTGCCGCACCGGTTATGGCAACGCTAACCATGGGAAATCCTCGTGCAACTTCGGAAAATACTCGTACAAGGATAGATCAATTCAGACCGTCGAAGAACCTCTTCACGCCTTCGAACCAGTTGGCCCGCTGAGGAGACTGCTTGTCACTGGACTCGCCCTCGAATTCGCGCAATAGCTCCTTCTGCCGCTTGTTGAGTCTGACAGGCGTTTCAAGCACGACCCGGCAGAGCAGATCACCGATGCCACCCCCTCTGATCTGGGTGACGTTGACCCCTTTGCCGCGCAGTCGGAATAGCTTCCCGCTCTGCGTCTCCGCCGGAATCTTGAGACTCACCCGGCCGTCGAGGGTGGGCACTTCCAGCTCGCCACCGAGGGCCGCATCGGTAAAACTGATTGGTACCTCACAGAACAGGTTCTCGCCATCGCGGGTGAATATGTCGTGCTCCCGCACCGCGATCTGCACGTACAGATCCCCAGCGGTAGCGCCCGGCCCGCCCGCTTCTCCCTGCCCCGGCAGGCGAATACGGTCGCCGGTGTC
>CEPV01036447.1_pt1 | contig 36591 bp, 35 predicted proteins | sample 530451 | NCBI WGS metagenome assembly CEPV01 (sample SAMEA2620097, study PRJEB7988) | marine metagenome | isolation source: saline water (ENVO:00002010), including
AGTTGATTGACGTTGATTTTAATTTTATGCGTCATCACGACCTCCGCTTTTTTGATTTTCCGGCAAAAGGCCACCGCCTTCAATGTATGAAAAATAAATGACAGTCAGGTCATCTTCTTCGGTCATGTCGGGGTAAAACTCTTGCATTTCGGCTAAAAAAGCGGCTTTGTCAGCTTCAAAGTTTTGTGGTGTGGTGGGCCGGCCGTTGGCCACCAAGTCATCTAAGGTCAGTTGATGAAATTTTTTGTAACAAATGTGTGTGATGTCCACTTTTAAATTGTCACGGGTGACAAAAGCCGTTTCACCACGCTTTTCGGTGCGTTGAGTTGGTTCAATAATGTCCACCCCCAGTTCAATGTGGCGGGTGCCACGGCGGATGGTGTTGACGGTAATGCCCGTACAAATAGCATGGAAAAACTTGTTGGCAAGGTAAAGTTTGTTGCTCATGATCAAGTCCTCGCAGGTTGAGGTAAAAGAAAAGTTGGATGTGATGATGTTTCAATAGATTGTGTACTTTTATTAATGTGATGGACTTGGCTTGTCAAGTTTTATATGTCACGTTCCTACCACATGCACCTTGAGGAAGTTGTTTTTTAAAATCGCCCACAGCAAAGACTTTTAGGTGGTTATCTAAAATTTGTGTTAAGCTTCCACCTGAAGATTTATGGGAGAAAAATTATGCCAGAACAAAAAAAAGCCGCAAACTCTATTCTGTATCATTCCTTGCCAAAACCCGGCAAGTTGGAGGTGGTGGCCACCAAGCCGTTAACCACGCAAGAAGATCTTTCGCTGGCGTATACTCCCGGTGTGGCGTCTGTTTGTGATGCCATTGTTCAAGACAAACAACAGTCTTACAACCTGACATCTAAGGGTAATTTGGTGATGGTGGTTACCAATGGGACCGCTGTTTTAGGCCTAGGCGATATTGGCCCCGAAGCATCCAAACCGGTGATGGAAGGTAAGGCTGTTCTATTTAAAAAGTTTGCCGACATTGATGTTTTTGACATTGAAGTGAACGAAAAAGACCCTAAAAAGCTGGTGGAAGTGATCAAGGCCATTGCGCCAACTTGTGGGGGCATCAACCTCGAAGATATCAAAGCGCCAGAATGCTTTTATGTGGAACAAACCCTACAAAAAGAACTGGACATCCCCGTTTTTCATGACGATCAACACGGCACAGGCATTGTGGCCTTGGCGGCGTTTATCAACAGTTTGCACCTAACGGGCAAGAAAAAGGAAAAAGTGAAGCTGGTGTTCAGTGGTGCGGGTGCCGCTGGTTTGGCTTGCGTGCGCATTTTGGTGGACTATGGTGTGCCGAAGCAAAACATCACACTGGTGGACATTGACGGTGTGGTGCGCCAAAACCGTCCCAACTTGCCAGAGCACTTGGCAGAATTTGCGCAAGACACGGACGCTGAACAATTGGCGGACGTGATCGAAGGGGCTGACATCTTCTTCGGGTTAAGCGCTGGCGGTGTTTTAAAAGCGGACATGGTTAAAAAGATGGCTAAAAACCCTGTGATTTTTGCCATGGCCAACCCCACGCCGGAAATTATGCCAGATGAAGTACACGCCGTGCGCAACGATGCCATTGTGGGCACTGGCCGCAGTGACTTCCCCAACCAAGTGAACAACGTTTTGGTGTTCCCATACGTTTTCCGCGGTGCATTGGACTGCGGTGCAACAACCGTTAACAAACAAATGAAAATTGCCGCAGCGGAAGGCATTGCGGCTTTGGCAAGACAACAGGCCGACTCCGCCTTGGATGTGGCTTACAAAGGTAAAACGCTTAAGTTTGGCCCTGAATATGTGATCCCGAAGCCGTTTGACAGCCGTTTGGTTTCCATTGTGGCGCCAGCGGTGGCACAGGCTGCGATGGACAGTGGCGTGGCACGCCGCCCGATTGAAGACATGGAGGCTTATGCCGCCAGCTTGAAGGCCAATGTTGATCAAAGTTTCTCTTTGATGCGTCAAATTTTCTCCTCCGCTAAAAAAGAGCCTAAACGTGTGGTTTACCCCGAAGCGGAAGATGCCCGTGTGTTGCGTGCGGCACAAACTTTAAGCAGTGAGGGGATTTGCCACCCTGTGTTGATTGGTCGCCGTGACAAGGTGATGGCCAACATTCAAAACTTAGGGTTGAACATGGTAGAAGGTGAAGACTACACCTTTATTGACCCGAACAACCACGAAAAACACGGCATTTACACCGATGTTTACTACAATTTGCGCAAACGGGATGGGATTTCCATGTCAGAGGCGGAAATTATCATGCGCAGCCGTTGGACCGCCCTTGGCGCGATGATGGTCCGTGAAGGGGACGCCGATTCGATGGTGGTGGGTGTCACCGGTAAGTTTGATAAATTCATGCGCGCAACGTTGGATATTATTCCTATGCAGCCGGGGGTTAAAAGCCCATACGCCATTCAAATGATTATGCACAAGGGCAAAGTGTTCTTCATTGGTGACACCAATGTGAATGTGAACCCAACGGCCGAGCAAATTGCTGAAATGGCATGCTTGGCTGCGGAAGAAGTGAAGCACTTTGGGGTGGAACCTTCCATTGCTTTGCTTTCACACTCTAACTTTGGGACCCACCGTGATGAATCGGCCCTTAAAATGCAAAAAGCATCGCACATTTTAAGCGAAGAGCACCCGGACTTGATGGTCGAAGGTGAAATGCAGGCCGACAGCGCACTGGATATGGAGGTGCTGCGCCGCAGCTTCCCCGATGCTAAGCTGGAAAAAGAAGCCAATGTGCTGATTATGCCCAATGTGGACACGGCCAGCATTGCCTTTAACTTGCTTAAAAAGACCTTAAGCAACGCCGACAATTTGGGGCCTATTTTACTGGGTCTTTCCAAGCCGATTCACATTTTGTCCACCTATGCGTCGGTCAGGCAAATTGTCAACATGTCCGCCCTTTCAGTGGTGGAAGCACAGGGCATGGACGTCAACGTGCAACAACTTAAAACAGCTAAAGCGCTTTAATATTAACAAAATGTAAAAATAAAACATGGCCAAAGAAGCAATCAATTACGAAGACCTGAACGAAGAAAGCCAGTTCCCGATTGGGCTGGGCTTAACGGACGAGATCTACGGCCAATGTTTGGATATTTTAGCCAAAGGGGACGAGTATATTGACGACCTCGACCCCATTTTAGAAGCGTTGCACCCTGCCGATATTGCGGACTTGATTGAGCGTTTGCCGCTGAACAAGCGTGAACTGTTGCTGACCCACATTCCGCCAGACTATTTGGGTGAAACCATTGCCCACTTGCATGATGAAGCGCAAGAAGCAACTTTGACCTCGGTTATCAACACCGTCAGCCCAGAAGGGCTTTTAGAAGCGGTGGAAAGCCTAGAGTCGGACGACCGTACCAACTTGTTGCGTGCGGTGGAAGAACGCCAAGGCATTGTTTATGAAGAAGAGCAAAACCTCCTCACTTATGACAAGTCCACCGCAGGGGGGATTATGCAAACCGAGCTGGTCGCCGTTTCAGGCGAGTGGGAGGTGGACGATGTTTTAAGTTACATGCGTGAAAACCGTGACAAACTGCCCGAAACCGTCAGCCGTGTTTTTGTGGTGGCACACAACAACCGCTTGTTGGGCAGTATTTCCCTTTCTCGTCTGGTGCGCAAACCGTTGGATGCCCGCATGGAAGACGTGATGCGGACCGACAGTGTGGTGGTGCCCTATGACATGAACAACGAAGACGTGGCCCGCCTGTTCGAGAAATATGACATGTATTCTTGTGCGGTGGTTGGCGAAGGCAACAAGCTTTTGGGTAAAATTACGGTCGATGATATTTTGGATGTCATCATTCAAGAACAAGAGGCGGACTTGATGCGTGCCGCCGGTTTGGAAGAAGGGCAGGACTTGTTTGCCCCTGTGTGGTTTACCTCTAAAAAGCGGTTCCCATGGTTGTTGATCAATTTATTCACTGCCATTTTAGCGTCCATTGTCATTGCGAACTTTGAAGCGGAAATTAACCAGCTGGTCGCTTTAGCGGTGCTGATGCCGATTGTGGCTTCGATGGGGGGCAATGCCGGCACCCAAAGCATGACGGTGGCGGTGCGTGGCTTGGCCACCAAACAGCTGACATGGCAAAACGCAGGCCACCTGCTGTGGAAAGAGCTGAGAGTCGGCGGTTTTAACGGCTTGGCTTTGGGCTTGCTTTTAAGTGTTTCCACCATTTTGTGGTACGAAAACCCAAACTTGGGCTATGTGATTGGTGCGGCCACCATTATCAACCATTTATTGGCGGCATTTGCGGGCATTGTGATTCCCGTGATGCTGGAAAAAATGGGCAAGGACCCTGCGGTTTCGGCCGGCGTCCTTTTAACCACGGTGACCGATGTGGGTGGGTTTTTCAGCTTCCTTGGTTTGGCGGCGCTGTTTTTAACTTAAAAGGTTTTTTTAATGCTTCAGTTTCTTAAAAAATGTGCACACAGCTTGCCGTTGTTTTTAGCGTTAGGTTTGTTGGTTTTGGCGCTCAACCTGTTTGTGGTCACCCGTGAAGGTGGCGAGGATACCTTTTTAAAGGCCTTGCGTTTTGTGGCGTTTGTCGGTTGGTCTTTGGTGCCCGCTTGTTTGATTTTTGTGGGTTGCAAGCGCCTTCAAAACTTCCCCTCTTTGCGTTTTGCGGGCATGGTTACGGGTTGGGCGAATGTGTGGTTTTTAGTTTTGTTTAGCTTGTTTGTAACCATTGCGTCGCTCAGCAACCCAGGTGGTTTGAAAGAAGCGGCGATGGTTTACATTGTGCCCATTTCTTTGCCGCTTGGTCTTATGCCTAAGTTGTTTGTCGTGAGTGTGTTAACGGCTTGGCTGTTTTTGTATGTGCGTCGTAAATTCTTAAAAATTAACAGTTAATGTTTTTATACGCTAAATTAACCTTGGAAGATTTGCTGGAATTTTTGGATGAGAATCTGGTCCACTTCGGTCATGGTTTTCTCAATGCCGAGTTCTTTTAAACTGGTGACACCTTTTGTTTGAATACCGCAGGGGACAATGGCATTAAAATGGTTCATATCAGGGTGAATGTTCAACGCCACGCCATGAAAGGTCACCCATTTGCGCACCCGCACACCAATGGCGGCAATTTTCATCTCTCCCGATGGGGTGGTCACCCACACGCCCACATCATCGTCTGTGTGTGCTTGAACGCCAAGTTCGGCAAGGGATTCAATCAGCCATATTTGCAAATCGCAAATGTACTTTTTAAGGTCCCGTCCGCGTAATTTAAGGTCCACAATGGGGTACATCACCCGTTGGCCCGGGCCGTGGTAGGTAATGCGCCCACCACGGCCACTTTTAATAACAGGAATGTTGTTGCCGCCAATGTAGTCGCTTTCAATTTGGGTGCTGGTGCCGCAGGTGTAAACAGGGGCATGTTCGCACATAAACAACGCACCAAATGTTTCGCCTGCAACCACTTTGGCGACCATTTCTTCTTGCAGGGTTAAGGCTTGTTGGTAAGGTGTGTCCTGCTGAATGTGAATGATTTGGAATGTTTTGTTGTTCATAAGCGTTATCGTACAGTTGTTTGATGGATAATACAATGACACATTTGACTTGATTTTTGAGGTTGTTTTGTATACATATACATATAGTGATGAAGTCTACCTTTCTTTTTTTGTTCTCTTTCTTTTATTGAGGAAAAACCTATGAAAGATCCCTATCTATACCTTGAAGATGTGAAAGACCCAAAAGCCGTTGCATGGTCGGACGCGCAAACCGCTAAAGCGGTTGATTATATAAAGTCTGCGCCGGTTTACGCTGAAATGCACAAAGAAGTTTGTGACATTTTAGGCCGTGAAGAAACTGAAAAATTTGCGGCGATCCGTAAAGATAATTTTGCTTATTACTTTGAATGCAACGCCAAGCACCCTTTGGGTGTTTTAATGCGGATGCCCGCGGACGATTATTTAAATGGTCACTCAAACTGGGAAACAGTGCTGGACGTGGATGCCCTCGCAAAAGCGGAAGGCATTAACTGGAGTTATGGCGGTACAACGCTGTCGCCCAACCATAAGCGGTTGCTTGTCGCATTGTCGCCCGATGGTGGTGACGCAAAGGTTCTGCGTGAATTTGACCTTGCCACAAAGTCATTTGTGGAAGGCGGATTTGAGGTGGAATTGGGCAAACTACGCTATGCCTATGTGGATGATGATACCATTGCCGTGTCTTCCACTTGTGATCGTGAGGTGACTAATTCCAGCTATGCGCGTCATGTGCGTTTGGTTAAGCGTGGTCAGCGGTATCAGGACTGTGAGTCTGTTTTTGAAAGTGATGTGAAGCACATTGGCCCAGATGGTTTCTCATACATTGATAAAGGCTGTCGCCACGTTTTTATCATCAATACGGTTACTTTTTGGGAATATGAGTATTATCTATTACAAGGCCAAACACCGGTTAAGTTACCCATTCCGCTGACTGCAAACATTGTGGATGTGGATAAACATTATGTTTACCTCATGCTGCATGAAGATTGGTCCGTCGATGGTTCAAATTTTCAATCGGGTGATGTTGTTTCTGTTAAAATCAGCAACGCAGTGCGCTCCAAGGTGGATGCAACACCTGTGTTTCGTGCCCCAAAGGGAATGACCATTGTGCGGGATAGCCCTATCTATGTGTTAAACCGCAACACCATTGTAGTTGAATGCTTGAAAGATGTTTGCTCAAGGCTGTTTGTTTTGAAGAAGAAATCTGGCGTGTGGTCAGTGGATACTGAAGTGCCAGTCCCTCAAAAGGGGACAGCGTATTTTGGCAGTTATATCAAGTCCAAAAACTCTATCTTTGTAGGGTATAGCGACTTTACAACCCCTTCCACACGGTTTGTTTATAACCTTAAAACAGGGCAGCTTAAAACTTTCTTGCAGGCAAATGGTCATTTTGATGGCGATGCTATGGAAGTGACACAACAATTTGCCACCAGCAAGGACGGCACAAAAATACCTTATTTTGTCATGCACAAAAAAGGCTTGAAGCTTAATGGCAAAAACCCAACCATTTTGTATGGCTATGGCGGCTTTAGAATTTCTCTATCGCCTGGTTATTCAAATGTAACGGGTAAATTGTGGTTGGAGCGTGGCGGCGTTTATGTTGTTGCCAACATTCGTGGTGGCGGTGAATATGATTCACAGTGGCATGCCAGTGTGTTAAAGGAAAACCGTCATAAATGCTATGAAGACTTTGAAGCGGTTGCCGATAAGTTGATTGCAGACGGTGTGACCAGCAATGCCAATCTTGGTATTTCCGGTGCCAGTAACGGTGGCCTTTTGGTTGGCGCATGTGTGATCAGACGGCCAGAGGCCTACAAAGCTGTGTATTGTTCCGTGCCCTTGCTGGACATGATCCGGTTAGAGCACATTGGCGCTGGTGAATCTTGGGTGGGTGAATATGGCCGGCCGTCAGATAGCCCTGAAATGGAGGCTTATTTGTACAGCTATTCGCCGTATCACAATGTGAAAGCAGATGCAAACTACCCACGCATTTACTTTTACGCATCCCGAGCTGATGACCGAACCCACCCAAGTCATGCCAGGAAAATGGTAGCGCGGATGGAAGAGCTTGGCCACGAGGTGTTGTATAATGAAACGGTCGAAGGTGGGCACACCGGAGGTACGGACATTAACAATCGTGCAGAAAGCCATGCCTTAACCTTTGCTTATTTTTATCAAGAACTGACAGCGAGCTAAGTAAACAAAAGCCCCCTTATGTGAGGGGGCTTTTTTATGTTTAAAGGGAGTATTAAGGCTTAAGTCCCTTCGTTGGTTGTCTTTTTTTTATAAAATAAAATTTATTGGTGCTTTTTTTGCATAAAAGTTTTGTGATTTTTGTAAAAGAGGAGCTTAAAATGTCAATATCCATACAAAACCCTTATGCACTTTTTTCAGAGAATTCTGTGAAGTTGGATAAAAATTTGGCAGCGGATTCTGCGCAGTTGGCGCCAGAAATTCAAGGTGACAAAGTCGATCAGGTAGGTTCAAGCAAAAGTGAAAGAAGTGAGGCTGTGCAGGCGTTTCTAGATTATATGAGCAAAACACCAGCAGAACGCATGGAAGATGCTTGGTTGGCAGAAAAGGGCATAACCAAAGAAGATTTTGAAAACATGAGCCCAGAAGAAAAGCAGGCCACTTTAGAAGAAATGCGTGCGGACATTAAGCGAAAACTGGAAGAGGGCCTGGAGCCACCACAAAAAAGGCTGAGCATTTTTGTGTAAAGTTTTTTGGGTGAAGATAATGGCGTTAAGCTTCGTAGTCGAGTTGGATTTTAAGAATAGTTTGCTATGAGATAATAATAATGATATTCTATGCTAGAAACAATGATGCTTAACATTTTCTTTTTATACATCTGTTGATGAGGTTTTTTTATGAAAATTTGTAACCGCTTGGAATCTCTTATTTTAAAACAGGCTCAAAGTGAAGTTTCACAGCGAGAGTTGATTGAGGATGTTCTTGCTGAGGAATCAGTGCCTGACGTAGATTCAATTAAAGCACATATTAGGGTGCTCATTTCACAAGGGAAGTTGGCTTATTTGGACAACCTTAATTTGAAAATGGTTTCGTAGCTTACTTCTTTATCGATTGAAACGTGCAGGATTGCACGTTTTTTTATTTGTTTCTTGCAGTTGTTAAGAATAACTGTTAAATCATAAATATTGGTGTCGCCAACGTGGTGGACCATGAGCGCAAAACAGGATAAGCTTGCTTAAGACTGTGGAGCGATATGACGCTGAAGAATAGACAACGTATGTTGTTGAGGTAAAAAGTGAAACTTTTTAATTTCTTGAGCAATAAAAAGCGGATAACAACGCATAAAATTGTAAAATATTGGTGCCGCCGACGTGGTGGAATTGGTAGACACGCTAGCATGAGGTGCTAGTGCCGTAAGGCGTGTAGGTTCGAGTCCTATCGTCGGCACCATAAAAAAGAAGCCCTGTTGGGGCTTATTTTTTTGCGTGAAAGCCGACGAAAAATAAAAGCGAAGCTTTAAAGGACGAGAAACCGTAGGTTCGAAAGCGGAGTTAGGCGAGGGGTCGCCGTTACGAGCTTCAGCAAGCCTGAAAGGCTTGAACGGAGGCATTTAGGCCGAAGTGGCAGTCTATCGTCGGCACCATTTAAATTTCCCTGAATGTTTTCAGTTTTTTATAGGTTTTTGTATGCACGGACTACAAGATGGTTGTACGAAGATATAGGGATTTTTAAATATTAAAGTTATATTTTTTAGATTGAAAGCTTATAACAACATCACCATAATAATCATAATTACTTAATCTTCAAACTTTTACATTGCCTTAGGAGGCAAATATGAACTTATGCAAGCTTAACAAAAAATTCGAAGCAAAGCGTATCAATGAATTAAAAAATGAAATTGAGAATCTAGAGCAAAAAAGAGACTCGAAATGGTTTTTCTTTTTTAAAAAGTTTATTAACAAAAAGCTTAATAAGCTTCGAAAAGATTTAAATACCGAGTTACATTTTTTTATAGCTCACTAATTCATCCTTTTAGCGAAATAAAAGCCCTTCTTACACGAAGAGGCTTTTTTATTAATCTTTTATGTCTGAAATGTAGTAAATTAATTCAATTAAAGACCTCCACCTTAACCGACAAACTTGCCTCACATGTACTGACACATCAAGCAAGTTTGGTGTTTTTTGATGGTTGTGAATGTATTGTGGTGAGATATAAATCACAGTGATATTTTAGTATATGCGTTACAGGCTTTTGGGTTTTGTGTTTTTGGGGTATCTTTACATGAAAAGAAGGGGGTTAAGATGGGTGCAGGTGTTGGTCGTATGGTTTACAGAAATTTTGGCATGAGAAGAGAGTTTTTATCTCAGAGTGTTTTTGTGTACGCAACGTCTATCTTTTTAAGTGCGTTTTTAATGTTTTTGTTACAGCCCATGGTGGCGAAAATGATTTTGCCTTATCTGGGTGGCGCCACTTCTGTTTGGACAGTCTGCATGCTATTTTTCCAAGGAGTGCTCTTTGCTGGGTACTTATATGCTCATGGTTCTATAAAGTATTTAGGGGTGAAAAAGCAAAGCATGCTTCACATCGTCTTGCTTTTAATTTCATTTTTTTGGTTACCTTTGTCACTTAAGGAAGTGACTGTGGTACAAGGTGTACACGAAAGTTTGTTTGTACTTTTAACATTGTCATCCACCATTTTCTTGCCATTTTTTGTTCTAAGTGCAAATGCACCAATGTTACAAAAATGGTTTGCACATACCCAGCATAAGTCAGCTGCGAACCCTTACTTTTTGTATGCTGTGAGCAATATGGGCAGTTTTATTGCCCTTATAGGTTATCCATTTGTTTTTGAACCTACATTTGATTTGGCTGATCAAACTTTTTATTGGGCAATGGTTTATGGGGTTTTTGCCCTTTTTATCAGTTTAACCGCCATCGCTTTAGTTAAAAATTTTAAAGCCGTAAAAGAACACGTTTCATCCGAGACTTTAATTTCTTGGAGACGAAAGCTTTATTGGTGCGCTTTGTCATTTGTGCCATCAAGTTTACTTGTTGGATCTACCACATACATTACGACAGACATTGCATCCGTTCCTTTGTTGTGGGTTATTCCCCTTGCACTTTATTTGTTTTCTTTTATTTTGGCGTTTTCTAATCGGGTTAAACTACCATTTAAGCTTTTATCGTTTGTCATTACAATGTGTGTTGCCTTTGTTTGCTTGAAAACCATTTTTCTAAGTTATACGTTTTTGCATATTTTTGTTCCGCTTGTTTTACTATTTTCTGTGAGCTGTCTTTTTCATAGAAGGCTAGCTGTGGATGCGCCGGAAAGCTCACATTTGACAGAATATTATTTGTGGATGTCTTTTGGAGGTATGTTAGGTGGTTTGTTTAACTCTCTCGTGGCGCCAATTGTTTTCACACAGGTGACTGAGTTTAAATTGGTTGCTGTGTTGGCATTACTTGGATGCATTTCTAAGAGTGTAAAAGGAGATGTGGATCGCAAAGCCGCTACTTATATTGCTTTTTGGTTTGCCCTTGTTTTAGCTTGCTTTTTTATAGCAAAGATGGAGCTGCTTGGCGAGAATAGTGCAATGATATATAAACTGTACTTACCAATCGTATTTTTGGCGTTTTTTGTCTTTACTTATGACCTAAAAATTAAAAAAGGTTTTGTGTTCTTCTTAGCAGTGTTCTTTTTGGTTGAAGATAGTTCTTTGTCTGAGAATGAGGAGTATAAAGTGCGCAGTTTTTATGGAACATATTTAGTGCATAATGCGGATGGCATTCGTACCATTTCGCATGGTACAACGTTACATGGTGCCCAGCACATTGAAGGGCCTGATCGATTAAAACCCACATATTATTATAGCCATCAAAGTGGTTTGGGTCGCGCAATTCAAGCTTTGAATAAGTCCTATTTTAATGAAGGCTCAAACGTGGCAGTTCTTGGTTTAGGTGCTGGGGCAATCAGTTGCTTATTCGATAAAGGTCAAAATATCACCTATTATGAAATTGACCCCATTGTGGCAGAACTTGCAACAAATGATAAATATTTCACCTTTTTAAAGGAGTGTACACCAAAGTTTGATATTCAGTTAGGGGACGCGCGCGTGCAAATCAAAGAAGCGTCGTCTAACCAATATAAAATGATTGTACTTGACGCTTTTTCTTCTGACTCTATCCCAGTTCACTTATTAACAAAAGAGGCCATTGGCCTTTATTTAGAAAAGCTAGAAAAGGGCGGTTTGTTGATGGTTCATATTTCGAATCGCCACTTGGACTTAAGACAAGTGCTGGCGGCAATAAGTCATGAATTTGATTTAAGTGGCGTTGTTTATAGCTATATGGTAGATGATCCTCAATCCACTGAGGTTTCAAGTCAGTGGGTTGCATTATCAAAGGATCATGGGTTGATAAAAGAATCATTTGTAGATTGGGAGAGGCTGGACACAAACGAAAATGCTTCGCAACTATGGACAGATGGTTATTCATCGATATTACACATTTTGAAATAAACGTATAAAACTGGTTTCTTTTATAGCACATTGATTTAACCTTTTAGCAATAAAAAAGCCCTCCGAAGAGGGTTTTTTTACGATGATAAGTTAATACTTTAAACGATTCTTTTCGTAGTAATCCTTTATAACTTTACAATAATTGACCACAGCAATTTTAATGCTAAAGGTAGCTGCGGCTAAACATATAATGGAGGTTATATTGGTAAGGTCAGCGGAACGACCAGTCAGATAGTTAGTAATTAGGCCAAGGGCAAGGCCTGACGTAACAATTATAAATCCAAGTGCAATGCTTCCAAACCACTGCGCTTGTTTAAGAGAGGTGTTATATTTTTCAATAAATTTTTTCATATAAATCTTCCTCGATTTGAGGTGGAATTAAAAAAGGAATATGTGTGTAGATAAGTATTTATACAGAAGTTATAAGGTAGTTTTTGGTCAAATCAATCCTATAGCGCAAATTTATGCAAGGAATTGTCGGCACAGAGTGTGTGTTTTGAATAAATTTTTATAGAATTTTTATACACAAAGTTTTACCCTTAATTTATGGGGCAAAAAGACAAAATAAAAACCGCAGACATGCAATCGCCACCCAAGGGACAGCTGGTGCTGTTTTTGGGCGTGGTGCCACATACCGAAAAAACCATCTCAATGTTGGAATATGCCAAGGCGCGCTTTTTAGAAGGTGATGTTGTGTATGTCAGCGGGGTTAACCCCCAAGTGCACAAAGGTGCCAAGCAAATTGAAAAATATTTGAATGAGATGAGCCAGTCCGCCCAGCGTGTGCGGTCGGAAGATTGTTTAAGCTCGGACGAGGCGGTTTTAAGCTTGATTGAATCTGCGCCAGATTTGTTGGTTTTGGGCGGTTTTGCACCGCTGGAAAATGCAAAAATGCCCGAACGGGAAGCCCGTGTTCAAAAAATTATAGAGGCGGGGGTTGATGTTTACATCTCGCTCAATGTTTATCAAATTTTTGGGGTGTTGGCGCAACTGCCAAAACCTGTTTACGCTCAGCCTGAAAACTTGGTTTCTAGAAGTTTTGTTCAGCAGGCAGACTCCATTCAGGTGATTGATACATCTGTTTATCAAGTGCTTGAAAGCTTGCGCAAAACAGCGCTGGTGCGCCAGTACCCGTTCATTGCCGATAATATATCGGCCTTTGTGCGGGAAGAAAACGTGGAAGGGCTTCGAAAAGAGCTTTTGGCCATTGCGGTGGAAAACAGCCAAGAGCAATCAACTTTGACAGACCTTGAAATGCATACCGCAACTGAAACGGTGGAAACATTAAAAGCTGTGACAAGGGTACCTTATTTTAAAACTTTTATGTACGATAACGCTATTGCTTTGTTTGTGATTGCGGTTTGCACCTTGGTGAATGCTTTGGTGGATTATTCCCTGACGTTTGATTTGAAGGTTAAGGAAATGGTTTACCTAACCGGTGTGGTGGCGGTGACCCTGTTTACCAATTTATACACTGGGCTTTTGGGGGTTGCAGGCGCTTATTTTGCTTATAATTTCTTTTTTATTCCGCCTATTTACAGTGTGAGTTTTTACAACTTCCCCGATGTGGCCATTGCGATTATTTTTGGTTTTTGCGCCGTGCTTATTAACCTGATGACCCACGCTGCGTTTAAAAAAATGGCACGCTATAAAAATGTGAGAGAGCTGGAAAGCCACTTATCCCGTGATTTTGTGGAAGAGGTTATGAGTTTAAAATCCATCGACAAAGCGTATAAATTGCTCATTCAAACGCTTGAAATGCGTTTAGGTTTAGCGTCTTCGGCTTTATATATTGCGGCAGAAGGTCAAGAGGTTTTAACCATGGGGCTTGAGGTGGATGAAAAAGATCAGAACATTGCGCTGGCCTTGCTTGAAAACCAAAAACAAAAAACGCCCATTATTTTGCCCCCGTACATTGTACCCATTGAAACCCAAAGCAACGTGTGGGGGGTGCTGGTGCTGCGCCACCGTGAAGGCAATGTGTTTATTCGCCGAGTGAGGGACATTGTAAACATGTTGGCACAAATTACAGCAAGGAATGTGGAGCGTTTGATGTTGGGCGATATTGTTCAAGAAACCTTGCTGGAAAATGAACGGGAGCGTTTGCGAAGTGCGCTTCTTTCCTCCATTTCCCATGATTTAAAAACACCGCTTGCGTCGATCATTGGTGCTTTGTCCACCTTAACGGCCTTTGGCAATAAGGTTTCAAAAGAAGATGCCGACAGCTTGGTGGAAAGTTCACTTACCGAGGCCAAACGCCTCAACCAATTTATCAGCAATATTTTAGAAATTTCGAAGATTGAGTCAGGCAATTTAAACCTCAACAAACAGTGGTGCGACCCGCAAGACTTGTTATATGCCATTCAAAAAAGGGCGCAGGATTATCACGGTGCCCATGTGATGCTTTATTTGGACGAGGCGGGCGATGAAATTTTTGTGGACCCTGTTTTGTTTGAGCAAGTTTTATTTAACTTAACCGATAATGCTGTGAAATACGCTGGTGTTGACAACCCTGTAGATATTATCATAGATAAAGAAAACGGTGAAATGACCATCCAAGTGCGGGACAGTGGACCAGGTTTGGATGAAGAAAACATTGATAAATATTTCGATAAGTTTTACCGTCATAACATGAAAGACAGTGTGCAAGCCGGTACGGGCTTAGGTTTGGCGATCTGTAAGGGTATGCTTGAGGCTCAAGGTTTAGCCATTCAAGCGTTCAACCGCAAGGACGGTCAAAGCGGCGCTGTTTTTGAAATTGTGATTCCAGGGGAGTATGTCAGACATGAACATGACCAGTGATGGTATTAAGCATAAAATTTTAATCGTCGATGATGAGGTGCAGATCCGCAAGTTTTTGTCGGTCAGTTTACGTGCCAATAACTTTGCGGTGGAAGAGGCGACAACCGGTAAAGAAGCGGTTGACCTTGTGGCTATTACCAAACCAGACTTTGTGATTTTGGACTTGGGCCTACCGGAAATAGACGGCCAAGACGTGATTGTTAAAATTCGGGAGTGGACAAACGTGCCGATTTTGGTGCTTTCTGTACGTAATGGTGAAGACGAAAAGGTTAAAGCGCTAGAACACGGCGCAGATGATTATATGGTGAAACCTTTTGGTGTGGAGGAGCTGATGGCGCGTATCCATTCCATCCTCAGGCGTGTTGCCTTGGAGGAAAACACTGGCGAAGAGGTGATTGAAACCGGTGATCTACACATTGACCTGCCTTCACGGGTGGTGAAAATTAAAGAAACCCCTGTCAAACTTTCCCCCAAAGAGTTTAACTTGTTAAAGTACATGGCCATCAACGCAGGCAAGGTGATTACTCACAGGCAACTTTTAAAAGAAGTGTGGGGCGAAGGCTACGCTGACGACAGCCAGTACCTACGCGTTTACATGGGGCAACTGCGTAAAAAGATTGAAGCAAACCCCAACCAGCCAGAATACATTTTAACCGAACAAGGTGTGGGTTACAAATTTGTAGCAGGCAGTTGATGTTTAAAAAACATAAAAAAGCCCTTTTAAAAAGGGCTTTTTTTGTGGGGTGGGGTTTATGGGCCTATAAGGACTTTTTCAAGTTTCTCATGGCATCGTGAGTTTGGCTGAAGGTGGCCAAGTTTTCACTGAGCACATGGTCAATGTTTGTTGGCAAGTCTTCATTCAAAGCATCTTTAAAAGCAGCTAAGGTGCGATCTTCATTTTCTTCAAGTTGTTCAATCAACACCTTTTCATCGTCACGGAAAACTTGCTGCATTGCGGCGTAACCTTGACGAATTTTACCTGCAACCGTACCAGAAGATTCAACTTCGTAGCCACGACCTTCAACAAATGGTTCTAGATCTTGAATGGCTTTTTCTCGCGCAGTGGCCATGATGGTGAAAAGGCTTTTAAGTTTGTTACTTTCAACTTCTTGAATGCCCTTGGTGTAAAATTCTTTGCCGTCGTTACAAATCTTAATCAGTTCATTTAATTTTTTAGCCGAGTTTTCCATAAATTAGGTTCTCCTTTATTGTTTGGCTTTGTTTTAATTACTGAATTTATTGTATGTGAATGGCTGTTAAAATTCTGTGGTAAGCTAAGGCGAAGAATATAAAAAAAATATATATATTTGAATGACTTGAATAATAAAAGAACCCCGCGGGGTAAGACGGGGTTCTCGCGCTCTACATGTAGAGATAAGGTTCTTTTAGGTTTTAAGGTGCTAAACTGTTACACATGCTTTTAGTTTTGCAATTCATTGGCGGCACCTTCAACTGATCTTTCAACATCACTGGCGGCGTTATCCAACGTTTCGGCGCCTTTTTCTAGTGCACTTTCGTTCTGGTCTTCTAGTATAATCAATGCAAAGATGATCACAACAATGGATAAACCAAGTAATAATACGTTTTTCATTTTTTGGGTCCTTTCTTTCTCATTAAGGGGGGGTGAAGGGAAGTGGATAGGGTGACTTCCCTTCACCGTTGGCTAGCCTTATTTTTATTATTAGCTATCTAATTGGTTTTTGATTTTCATCAACTTCTTAGATTGCTCGGGGCTTAGCACTAAACTTTCATGGCCTTTGGCAACTTTGGACATTTGGTTGTCAGCAATGCTCACAAGTGCCTTTTCGCCGCCCATGCCAAATGTTGTGTTAAAGCTGGCAACCACTTTTTCAACTTCACCATCGGTGATGACAAAGTCATCCACTTTGGCGACCTTTTGGTTGTCGCTGTTTAACAGCTTGGTGCCTTGAATGCTGTTTAGGGAAATAAGGCCAGGCTGCAATGATTTTTTGTAAGTTGCAAAGGCGTTGTTTTCCATCTGCTTGGCAGACATCAGCACGTTTGCTTTTTTGTCCGTGATCATCATTTGGTTTGGCGCAACATATGCAAATTGCTTGTTTAGGCCAAACATTTTAGATTTTTCTAGAACGTAAGCTTTAATGTTACCGTCTTGCGTAATAATAATGTCAGACACTTTGGCAAATTTCACACCTTGGTTATCGTAGACATCTTTGTCTAAAATGTAGTTTGCGGTATGGCTTTCGTGAACAAGAGAATAGGGTACGTTTTCAACAATATCTTCTTCACTTTTTACCATGTGCACAACTTCTTGGTACATGTCTTTAGTGCCGGCTTGTGTTTTGCTCCAAGCTTGCTTACTCATCTTTTTTGTTTTTTGCCAAGCTTTCTCTGTTTTTTCTTTGGTTGTTTCCCATACTTCTTCGGCAGTGTCTTCTGTTTTATCTAGCATGTCTTCGGTTGTGTCTTTTGTTTCTTCCCAAGTTTCTTTAGCCATTTCTTTAGCTTCTTCAGCTGTGTAGCTTGGGGTGTTTTTCATGCTCTGGTTATGTGCTTGATCATTTGCATAGCTTGCTGCCGAAAGCATGGTCGTGGCTGCAAGTGTCAATGTTGCTAATTTAATTGTGTTTTTCATTTTTGTTCTCCTTGTTTTATATTTTCTTGCCAACCACTGCCCCTGCAATGCAGGCTACGGCTAAGCTGGTAAGTGGGTTGTCTTGTATCGGCTTGCTTATGTCATTGTTCAGTAAGTTCAAGCCTTCGTTAATTGCAGTGCTACAAGTTTGGTGCGCATCTAAGTAAGCTTTTTGTTCGGCGCTTTTAAAAAATTTAAAAGCAACAAATCCTGATAGGGCTGACAAAGCTGCGACTCCACCACAAAGTAAGCCAATGGCGCTGTTTTGGGTGAATGCTGCATTGTTAACCATACCGTGGTATGCCCAAATAACTGCAATGGTAAAGGTTGCAATGATAGCCAGCACACATACAAACGATGCTAAAATAAACCGTGTGTTGCCATACGCTTTAGGCTTGGCCATTTTGCGTGCCATTATGTCCGTGGCTAACATTGCAAGACCTTGGAAGTTTTCCATTATTTGCGCGCCCCTTTAAGCAATGCACTTACAAGTAAGCCTGCGCCAAATGCCAATCCAATACTTGTCATTGGTTTTTTGCGTACGCCTTCTTGTAGGTTTTCGTACTTTTCTGTGCCGTAACTTTGAGCACGCTTCGCTGTGGTTGTGATATTTGTCTTGATATCATCACCAACAGAGCGACTTAAAGATGCAATGTCTTGCTTTAAGTTAACAATGTCATTTTGAACATCTTTTAACTTGGCACTTCCGTTTTTAAGTTGTGTTGCCATTTTTTAAAGTTCCTTGTTTTTGGGTTCGTCTTATTCTGTAATTTATTGTGCTCGAGTCCATATAAAAATTCTGCGTAAAAGAAATGTTTAAAAAATAAAAAAAGTATAAAGTTTTATTTTAAACAAAGGATTATCTACGGTTTTGGGGTTTTTATGAAATTTTTATACAATGGCTCATGGTGGTTTCTAGTTTTTTTATGCAAGCTTTTATACGATTAGATATGTAAACAAATTTTAAGGAGAAACCATGTTATACTATTCAATTATATTTCTAATTGTGGCAGTAGTTTCGGCAGTATTTGGTTTTGGTGGTATTGCCGCAGCTGCAACAGACATTGCTGTCTTACTATTTTATATATTTATTATTTTATTTGCAGTCAGTGTGGTCATTGGTTTGGTCAAAGGCCGAAAACCTCCTATGTAGAAAGTAGACCTAAGCAAAAGCGCCTTCGGGCGCTTTTTTTTTGCAAATGTTGTAGGGTTTATGGTTTGAGTGGCGTAAACTGTTTGTATAAAAATAATGTTGAAGAAGATCATAGATGTTTAAAAAATACTTTTTGACCGTTGGATTACTGATGTTAGCTTTAAACACGGCGCAGGCTCAAACCGCAGTTTTTGCTGCCAAAGCGAAGGAGGTGCAATTTTATGACGTGGTAGAGTCTGTCGCTACAGCCAAAGCATATGACAGTGTGACCATCACGCCCGAAGTTTCCAGTAAATTGACTGACATTCACGTGGTGGAAGGTCAAAAGGTTCAAAAAGGGGACTTGTTATTCACCCTAAACAACAAAGAAGAGTTGGCAGACCTGAACGCCGCGCGTAGCACCTTTTTTCAAAAGGAAAAAGCATTTAAGCGTGCCAAACCGCTCCTGGAAGATAAAGTAATTTCCGACGCCACTTACCAAGAGCGAGAGTCGGACTATTTAACGGCCAAAGCGCAGGTGGAGTCTGTATCTGCGCGGTTGGACTTGCTTGAAATTAAAGCGCCGTTTGCAGGGTCTGTCGGTATTATTGACATGAGCGTGGGTACGTTTGTTCAAGCTGGCGAGCCTATGGTAAACCTGAGCAACTTGGATAAGATGAAGGTGGATTTCTTTGTGCCTTCTCGTTATTTGTCTGTTTTGCAGGTGGGGGATGTTTTGCAAGCACAGTCCAGCGCTTATGACGATGTTTTTGAAGGTCGTTTGGCTTTTGTGGATCAACAGGTGGATGTGGAAACCCGCACCGTGCGGGTGCGTGCCATTGTGGATAACCCGCAAGGTCAAATGAAGGACGGCATGTTTATGACTGTTAAAATTAAAGCCAACCCCCGCAAAGCACTGACTATTCCAGAAGAAAGTGTGGTTAAAACAGGCACAGAAAACTATGTTTATGTAATTCAAACCAAAGATGACCAACAAGTGGTGGCCAAGCGACCTGTGGAAATTGGTAAACGCTTGGACGGCGAGCTGGAAATTTTAAAAGGCTTAAAAGCGGGTGAAATGGTTGTGCACCACGGTGTGATGAAAGTGCGTGACGGTGCCGCTGTTCAGGTTCAATTTGTGGAAGAAAATAACGAAACGCTCGATCAAATGTTACAAGGCAAGGGGCAGTAACCATGTTTTTATCAGATATTTCGGTTAAAAGGCCAGTGCTTGCAACGGTGATGTCGTTGTTGTTGGTGGCCTTTGCCATTGTGGCTTTTAAAGGGTTGCCACTGCGGGAATACCCCGACATTGACCCTCCGATTGTTTCCATTGATACAACCTACATTGGTGCTTCTGCCGAAACAGTGGAAACCCGCATTACCGAAGTGATTGAAGACCGTATTTCAGGGGTGGAGGGCATTCAGTATATTGCTTCCACATCTTCGGATGGGCGCTCACGTATCAACATTGAATTTAGCGTGGAAAGGGACATTGACGCCGCCGCTAATGACATTCGGGACCGTGTTTCAGGGGTGTTGGATAATTTACCCGACACCGCAGACCCGCCTGACATTCAAAAAGCAGACTCCAGCGATGATGTTATTTTGTGGTTGAACCTAGTGTCCGATAAAATGAACACGCTAGAGCTGACGGACTATGCTAAAAGATACTTGCAAGACCGGTTCTCGGTGTTGCCAGGTGTAGCGAGAGTGCGCATCGGTGGCGGCTTGGAATATGCCATGCGGGTGTGGCTGGACCGTGAAAAAATGGCCGCAACAGGCATTACAGTCAAGGACGTTCAAGACGCTTTGCGTTCAGAAAATATTGAGCTACCTGCCGGTCAGGTGGAATCGGACGAAGTGCAATTCACTGCCCGTATTGAACGGGCATACAGCACCGAAGATGACTTTAAGAAGTTGGTCATCTCGCGTCGTGGCGACCAATACATTCGCTTATCGGACATTGCAACTGTGAAAAAGTCGGCCATTGAAAACCGTACGTTCTTTAGAGGGAATGGCGTGCCGATGATTGGTATTGGCATCATCAAACAGTCTAAAGCCAACACCATTGAAGTGGCCAACGCCGCTGTTGAAATGGCAAAAAGGCTGGAGGGGAACCTGCCAGCAGGGATGGAGATTATCAATTCTTACGATACATCTGTTTTTATTAAAGGGGCCATTGAAGAGGTTTATAAAACGCTGTTTTTGGCGGCGTTTTTGGTGGTATTGGTGATCTACATTTTCCTAGGCAGTGTTCGTAGTATGCTGATACCTGCGGTGACGGTGCCCATTTCTGTGCTGTCAACCTTCATTGCATTGTACTTTTTTGGTTTTTCGATCAACCTTTTAACTTTGTTGGCGTTGGTCCTTTCCATTGGTTTGGTGGTGGACGATGCCATTGTGGTGTTAGAAAATGTCTACCGACGTATTGAAGAAGGCGAGCACCGCCTTGTGGCAGCTTATAAAGGTGCAAGGCAAGTTGGATTTGCGGTTATCGCCACCACTGTGGTCACGGCCGCAGTGTTTGTACCAGTCACCTTTTTAAAGGGCGACTTGGGGCGCTTGTTTACAGAATTTTCGGTCACTTTAATTGCCGCTGTTTGCTTTTCAACCTTTGTGGCGTTAACCCTTTGCCCGATGTTGGCTTCCAAAGTGCTTAAAAAGGAAAAGAAAAACAAGGTGAATGATAAAATTGACCAAGGGTTGGATGTTCTTAAGCGCAACTACCGTAAAGTTTTGCATGTGGGTCTTAAAAGGCCTGCTTTGATGGGAGCTGTGTTTTTTGCTTTAATCGGTAGCAGTTATTTGCTGTTTAAAAACATTCCATCGGAATATGCACCCAAAGAGGACCGCGGAGCCTTCTTCCTTATTGTTAATGGGCCAGAAGGGGCTTCTTATAAATATACCGCTGAATATATGGCAGAAATTGAAAAACGGTTGATGCCATATGTCGAAAGTGGCGAGGTGAACCGTTTGTTGGTGCGTGCACCAAGGTCCTTTGGCACTTTGACAGATTTTAGTGGCGGCATTGCCATTGTGGTGTTGCACGACTGGGCAGATAGACGCAGTGCCTTCACCATTATGAATGAAGTGCGTGGTAAACTAGCAGACCTACCTGGGGTACGTGCGTTCCCTGTCATGCGTCAAGGTTTTGGAGGTGGCACCAGCAAGCCTGTGCAATTTGTGCTAGGTGGTGGTTCCTATGAAGAATTGGCGAAATGGCGTGACATTGTCATTCAAAAAGCGCAAGAGCAAAAACTGCCCCTTCAAGGACTGGACAGCGACTATAAAGAAACCAAACCTCAATTGCGCATTCAGGTGGATAAAAGCCGTGCAGCGGCGTTAGGTGTCAGCGTTGAAACGGTGGGAGAAACCTTACAAACCATGTTGGGTTCACGTCGTGTCACCACTTATTTAGATAATGGCGAGGAATATGACGTGCTTTTAGAAGGTGTGCGCAGTAAGCAAAACACCGTCAGCGACGTTAAAAACATTTATGTCCGATCGGAAAGTTCGGATAAATTGATCCCGCTTTCAAATTTGGTGAGCATTGAAGAATATGCCGATGCTGGAAGCTTGAACCGTTACAACCGCATTCGTGCCATTACCTTGGAGGCTAATTTGGCCGACGGTTACAGCTTGGGCGAAGCCTTGGCGGACTTGGAAGCCATTGTGAAGGAGCACCTGCCTGCTGAAGTTGTGGTGGATTATAAAGGCCAATCATTAGACTTTAAGTCTGGTGGCTCATCCATGTTGTTTGTGTTCTTACTTGGCTTTTTGGTGGTGTTTTTGGTGCTGGCTGCCCAGTTTGAAAGTTTTATTCACCCATTTGTTATTATTTTAACAGTGCCATTTGCGGTGGTAGGTGCGTTATTTGGTTTGTACCTAACAGGTAATACCTTGAATGTGTACACCCAAGTGGGGTTAATTATGTTGGTGGGCTTGGCTGCTAAAAATGGTATTCTAATTGTGGAATTTGCCAACCAACTGCGTGATGAAGGGGTGGAGTTTTTACGCGCTATTGAAAAGGCAGCGCAAACACGCCTGCGCCCTATTATTATGACCAGTATTACCACCATTGCAGGAGCCATGCCGTTGGTATTTGCTTTTGGTGCTGGTGCGGAAACCCGTTCAGCCATTGGTGTGGTTGTGGTGTTTGGTGTACTGATTGGTACGCTGTTTACTTTGTTTATTGTACCAGCCGCGTATGTGTTGATTGCACGGGGCACAGGGTCTATCAGTGATGTGGAAAACAAACTAAAAAAGGAGCTTGAAAAGTAAGCTCCTTTTAAAGTGTTTTTGGTTAAAAGTGGTTACACTTTAAATTGTGCCACCTCATTATCCAAGCCAGACGCTTCATTTGCAATGCTTTGGGAGACTTCTTCCATCTCTTCTAAAGCATGGCTAAGCGTTGTAACTTGCTGGCTGAAGTTGTCAACGCTGGCGGATATCTCTTCAATCGCAGAGGACTGATGTTCAATCGCCATTGTCACTTTTGAGGACTCTTCATGCACTGTTTCCAGTGATGAGGTAATGCCAGACAAGGAGTCTCCAGTTTTGCTGACGTTGGCTTGTAAGTTGTTGATCTCTTCTTGCACTTCATTGGTGGACTTGGAAACGCTGTTGGCCAGCTTTTTCACTTCCTCCGCCACCACGGCAAAGCCACGGCCAGCATCGCCCGCGCGCGCTGCTTCAATGGCAGCGTTTAGGGCAAGCAGGTTCACTTGGTCTGCAATGTCATTGATGACGGAAAGGACGCTGACAATACGATCCGAGTTTTCTTTCAATTGGTTCATAGAAGAAACAGCTTCACCAGCTCGGTCGGACATTTCGGTTACATTGCGCTGACTACTGATTGAAAGGTCATTCACTTCTTGCGACTGCTTGGAGGAATCCTGCACCGCAATGGCAATTTGGCTGGATGCTTCGTTTTGAGCATTCATGGTTTGCATAATACCCTGCATGGTGGAAGACATTTCTTCCGATGCGGCAGCCATCTGGCCAGTCGTGTTCTTAACAGAACCGATGATTGCTTTAAAGCTTTCCAACAAAGAGTTAAAGGACTCGGTCAACTGGCCAATTTCGTCCTGCGTTTCCACTTTCATGGTTTGAAGTGTTAAGTCAAACTTGGACATCTGCACAAAGTTGCCGATAATATTTTTTACCGGTTCCACAATGCTGTTTGAAATGATGACATAAGACAAAATACAAGCCGCCGCAATAAGCAACGTTGAAATGATCGATGAGATTATCGCCATCCAAAGCATGCTTTTTTGTGTAGTAAAGTTTTGAGAAGACAGTTCTTTGCTTTGGGTGTTTATTTTTTCAAAAATATTGTCAATTTCACGCCAGTTTTGCGTGTTCTGTTGTGAAATTTCTAACACGCGTGCTGAATCATATGTGTATGGGTTTTGGGCATATTTAAATTGCTTTTCAACAATGTTGTTTTGCCATTTTTTAAATAGAGCTAAAGATTCGTCAAAATCTTTTTTGAGCTCTGGTGGTAGTGCTGTCTGGAATATTTCAGAGCTGTGAGTTTTATCAATTTGTTGAACAAGCTCTTTTTGCCGTCTCTCGTAGTCTTCTTTGTATGAAAGGTTGCCGGAGATTACAAATCGCTGAATGTCAGCCCTCAGGGTTTGAACTTGCTTTTTAACGTCAAGAATTTGACTGATTGTTTGATTGAACTCTTCTGTTTCATCAATGCTTTTTGATGCTTGATATAAACTGTAAGAACTCATAATTGCACTGATAATTACAATGGTCAAAATCCCACCAAAAATAACACCTGTCTTTTTGGAAAGGTTGAGGTTTTTAAGTGAACTATTCATTGATAACTTCCTCATACTTTAAAATGCCTTGCTGTCTTGCAAGTTCATTTAAATTAACTTCAAATGTGGCAGCGCCAATGTTTTGGCCTTTGCCATTGGTAACGGCTACATTGTATTGTGCTAACCAGACTTTTTTACCTGAATTAAATTCAGGCTCATCCACAAAAATGGCACCAGCTTCTTTTGAATATGTTTTTTGCCACTTGGCTTCGTCACCTTGCCAATAGTCCGAAGACATTGCACTTTGTCCAACGTTAAGCCCTTTGTTGTCCATAATAAAAATTTCAGAGAAAAGACCATTTTCATGAGCTTGAATTCGTGTGAGGTAAGCCGAAAGGGGGCGGTTTAAAAGGCTTGAAACAAAAGGTTGGTTTGTCGCCTTCGTTTCTGCACGCCAGTCCTTGTCTAGTGCAAGAATGTCTTCGTTATCAAGGTTTGCATGTTCAGCGTTTTGATTTTCAACCGAAGCGGTAACAATGTCGTTTTGCAAAAAGTTTTTAATTTTACTGTGAAATGAACTATTGATGAGCTTGTTAACATCAGGCTCCCAGGCCATTGCATCTGGCGTATGCGCCATCAATATAGCTGGGATGACCATGAGCTTTAAAGTTTTTGTCATGATGCGTATTCTCTTTGTTTTTATTAGATGCATTATTTTTTATTATAAAGCATACCACATAAATTTTAAATTACCCAAAAGAGAGTGTTGAAAAAATAAATACAACTTGTGGAAAAAAAAGGCGAGCACTGCTCACCTTTTTATTTTAGCCACTATTTTTCGGGAAAGGGGCATACCTCCATACCCTTTTGAACTGCGGGACGTTCCATAAGGTTACTCACCCATCGGTTGGTGTTTTTGAAGCTGTCAAGGTATAGCGTTTCTTTGGCGTCGTAAAATTGATCTAGGCAGACGACCCAAGGCATAATGGCAAAGTCCGCAATGGTTAACTCCTCACCAATGATAAAGCTTTTGCCTTCTAATTGCTTTTCAAGCACATTCAAGAGTCGTTTGGCTTCTTTTGTGTAACGCTCTTGACCGTAGGAAAGGTCACGCTCTTTTGGTGCGTAAACGGTAAAGTGGCCAAACTGCCCAAACATAGGGCCAAGGCCAGCCATTTGCCACATCAACCACTGAATGGTTTCCATTCTTTTGGTTGGTTTTTGAGGGAGGAATTTACCTGTTTTTTCTGCCAAATAAATCAAAATGGCACCGGACTCCATGATGTTCAGCGGCTGACCTTGGTCACCCACAGGGTCAACAATCGCAGGGATTTTTGAATTTGGGTTAATTTGAATAAAAGCGTCGCTGAATTGATCATCTTTACGAATGTCAATGGTGTGCGCATCATAGGGCAGTCCCATCTCCTCAAGGGCGATGGAAACTTTTTGACCATTGGGCGTGGCAAGAGAATAGAGTTGTATTTTATCCGTCATGTTTTTTTAGCCTCTTATTTTTTGTTTAAGATATTGATTACAAATTCCGCCACTTTTTGGCTGGAGGCTGGGTTTTGACCTGTGACAAGGTTGCCGTCTGCCACGGCAAAGGGGACAAAGTCTTCACCTTTTTGGAAGTTGGCACCCATTTCAATCAGTTTGGTTTCAAGTAAAAATGGCACTACGTCTGTCAGCTCCACAGCGTCTTCTTCACTGTTTGTAAAGGCGGAAATGTTTTTACCTTTCACAATTGGTTCGCCGTTTTGGTCCACAGGGCCAACCAAGCCAGCAGGGCCGTGGCAAACAGCAGCAACTACACGGTCATTTTGGTAGGCTTTTGAAATAATCTCGGAAAGTTTGTCATTGTTTGGCAAGTCCCACATTGTGCCATGGCCACCTGGCATGAAAACAGCGTCATAATTTAAAACGTTGACATCTGCAATAGGGATGCTGTTGTTAAAGGCGTTTTGCAAGGCTTCATCTGCTTTAAAACGTTGAACACTTTCTGGGTGTTCTTCTCCTTCAAGTGACCTTGGGTCAACCGGTGGTTTGCCACCTTGAATGGACGCAATCTCCACATTGTAGCCCGCGTCTTCAAAGGTATAGTAGGGTGTTGTGAATTCTTCCAGCCACAAGCCTGTTTCATGACCTGTGTTACCCATGGTTGAATGGGACGTGAGGATGAATAAAATTTTAAGCGTGTTCATTTTTAAGTTCCTTTTTTGTTTAACATTCTAAATTTTAACAAGTTTTAAAATAAAACCCATCTGTTCAATCTGTTCCTGCCTCGGGGTTTTTCTTCATACGCTCTTCTAATAAGCGAAGGGCAACGTAAAAGATAGGTGTGAATATAATACCCAAAAACGTGACACCTAACATACCGGAGAACACTGCTACACCAATATCTTGACGCATTTCCGACCCCGCACCGGTGGAAACAACCAGCGGCACAACACCCATAATAAAGGCAAAGGATGTCATTAAAATGGGGCGGAGGCGTAATTTACTGGCTTCCACTGCGGCGTTAACAATGCTGCGACCTTGCTCTTCAAGCTCGCGGGCAAATTCCACAATTAAAATGGCGTTTTTACTGGCAAGACCCGCCAAGATGAAGAGGCTGATCTGAGTGAAGATGTTGTTGTCACCCCCAGCGATTTTAACACCGTAAATGGCGGAAAGAATGCTCAGCGGTACGATGGAGATAACCGCGATGGGCATAAACAAGTTTTCATACTGTGCGGCTAATACAAGGAAGACCAAAAGCAAGCAAAGCGGGAAAATAATCATCGCCGTATTGCCTGCTAAGATTTGCTGGTATGTCAGGTCTGTCCATTCAAAGTCCATCCCAGAAGGTAACGTTTCTTCAAGAATTTGTTCAATGGCTGCTTGTGCCTCACCAGAGGAATAACCAGGAGCGGCATCGCCATTCACGTCAGCCGATCTAAACGAGTTGTAGCGCATGGCAATAGACGGGCCTTTTGCCTTTTCAACATTTAAAACAGCGCCCAGTGGAACCATGCCGCCTTTGAAGTTGCGCACCTGCAAGGATGCGATGTCTTCGGGTTGGTCACGGTACTGGCTTTCCGCTTGAGCAATTACTTGATAGGTGCGACCAAAAGCGTTGAAATCGTTCACGTACCTTGAGCCAAGGTATGTTTGCATGGTGGTGAAGATGCTTTGAACATCCACGCCCATTTTCTCTGCCTTGGTGCGGTCAATGTTGGCATAAATTTGTGGCGAGTCGATGTTATAATTGCTGTAAACACGTGTCAGGGCAGAGTGTTGGTTTGCTTTTGCCAAAACTTCGCCAAGTACCTTTTGAAGTGGTTTGTAACCCGCATCAATTTTGTCTTGAATCTGTAATTTAAAACCACCTGCATTCCCAAGGCCGCTAACCGGCGGTGGTGGGAAAATGGCAATAAATGCACCTTCAACCGAAGCAAATTTTTGCTGAAGTTTTTGGGCAATGGCGCCGGCACTCAAAGCTGGGGATGTACGCTTGTCAAAATCGTCCAAGGTTACAAAAACAATACCACTGCTTGAATTGTTTACAAAGCCGTTGATAGAAAGCCCTGGGAATGCAACAGAGCTTGCCACACCTTCTTCTTTCAAGGCAATTTCGGACATTTTACGAATAACGGCTTCGGTGCGGTCCAGCGTTGCGCCTTGTGGCAATTGAGTAAAGGCAATTAGGTATTGTTTGTCTTGTGACGGTACAAACCCTTTCGGTACAATTTGGAAGCCCCAAACGGTGAATGCAATAAGCCCTGCAAAAATGCCGAGCATGAAGCCTTTGCGGCCAATGGCTTTACCAACAGACGATGTGTATTTGTTGTTAAAACGATTGAACAGGCAGTTGAATATGTTAAAAAATTTGCCAAAAACACGGTCAATGATTTTTTGAAGTTTATCGCGCTTTGCACCTTCTTTTTGAAGTAGATATGCCGATAGGGCAGGGCTAAGCGTCAGCGAGTTGACGGTTGAAATAATCACTGAAATGGCAATGGTTAAGGCAAATTGTTGATAAAACATACCGGTTAAACCACTTAAAAAGGCAATGGGTACAAAAATACCCATTAAGACCAAACTGGTTGCAATAATTGGGCCTGTTACTTCGTCCATGGCACGCACTGCGGCGTCCCTTGGTGTAAGGCCTTCTTCAATGCCTCGCGAAACGTTCTCAACCACCACAATGGCATCATCCACCACAATACCAATGGCGAGGATCAGCCCAAAGAGTGATAAGATGTTAATGGAAAAACCAAAAACATGCATCAGTGCAAAGGTTCCCACAATGGAAACGGGTACTGCAAGCAGTGGGATGATTGCAGCACGCCACCTTTGTAAGAAAACAATCACGACGAGAACAACCAAGGCGACAGCCTCAAGCAATGTGCTGATCACGGCTTTGATAGAGTCTTGCACAAAGACAGTTGGGTCATACACCACTCGATAATCAACCCCTTCAGGGAATGACTTTTTCAGGTCGGCCATTTTTGCACGGACATTTTTTGAAATATCCAACGCATTGGCACCGGGTGACGCAAAGATAGGAACAGCAACCGCATTTTTGTTATCTAATAGAGATCGCAGCGCATACCCTTGAGAATCCAGCTCAATTTTCGCAAGGTCCTTAAGGCGGGTGATGGTGCCATTGTCATCCCTTTTTACAATAATTTGTTCAAACTCGGCCACGGTTTCTAAACGTCCTTTGATGGTGATGGGCATTTGTAGTGGGATATTAGCGCCTTCGGTGTAGGGAGGGCCACCAATGGTACCGGCAGCGGCTTCGGTGTTTTGGCTTTGAATGGCGCTGATAATTTCATTGACGTGGAGGCCACGTTCAGCGGCTTTATTGGGGTTTAACCAAACACGCATGGCATAATCGCCAGAGCCAAACAAGCCAACTTGGCCAATACCTTGAATTTTTGCCAACTCATCTTTGACATTCAGGGTTGCAAAATTACGCAAATAGAGCATGTCGTAGCGGTCATTTGGCGAAACAAGGTGCACAACCATTGTTAAATCGGGCGAGGACTTGGTCACAACAACACCTAATCGACGAACCGTTTCCGGCAGGCGTGGCAAGGCTTGTTGAACACGGTTTTGAACAAGCTGTTGAGAAAGGTCGGGGTCACTGCCAATGGCGAATGTGACACGTAGTTGTAATCTCCCATCCGTTGTGGCGAGAGAGCTCATGTAAAGCATGTTCTCCACACCGTTGATTTGCTCTTCTAAGGGGGATGCAACGGTTTGCGCAATGTCCGAAGGGCTTGCGCCGGGGAATTGGGCTTCAATCACAATGGAAGGGGGTGTCACCTCAGGGTATTCTGCAATGGGCAGCTGAAACATGGCAATGAGGCCTGAAACAAAAATCAGGATCGATATCACAGATGCAAAGATCGGGCGATCAATAAAAATTTTGGAAAGGTTCATGGTTGTCGAGTCCTGTTTTTATCTTTTAAATTTTTTGATTCAATCATTTAATGGGGGTTGGGTTTTGAATTTTTTCACCGCTTTTAAACTTGCGAATATCTTTCACAATAATGCGTTCGCCACCCATTAAACCCGAAACGATAGAAATACCTTTTTCTGTTTTCTCGCCCAGTTTAACTTGCTTGTATTGTACAATGTTTTGATCGTCGACAATGTAAACAAACTTTCTGTCTTGGTCTGTTCCAATGGCAGATTGTGGCACAATAAGGGTTTTCATCTCATCTGGGTTTGCCATTTGAATGTTGGCATACATACCAGGAAGGAGTAGGCCATCAGTGTTGTCAATAATCGCGCGTGCACGGATGGTTCCTGTTGCTGTGTTGATTTGATTATCAAAACTATGAATGTAACCCAAATATTCAATATCCCCAGAACCAACTGTGAGCTTTACAGGGATAGATTGAATCGCTTCTTTGTTTGTGGCTTTGGCATGCACATGGTTTAAGTAGGTGTTTTCATCCACTTCAAATTCAGCATAAACTTTGTGGTTGGAAACAATGGTGGTTAACACTGGGGCGTTAGGGCCTGCTTGCACAAGATTCCCTTTGGTCAGTTCTGGTCGGCTAATTTTCCCTGAAATTGGGGCTTTGACCATGGCATAATCCAAATTAATTTCCGCATGGGTTAAGTTGGCCTGTGCGGCAAGGACCTTATTTTTTGCTTGCTTGGCTGTGTTTAGTCGCTCGTCGTACACACGCTGAGCAATGGCTTCTTCTTGCAAAAGCTTTTCGGCACGCTCTAATTCACGTGTGGCTAAGGCGTCTTCACTCTTTGCTGATGCAAGGGTTGCTTGCGCTTCTTCGACCGAAGCTTTGTAAGGGCGGGTGTCAATTTCAAGAATAAGGTCGCCTTCGTTGACCATTTGTCCATCTTCAAAGTGAATGCCTGTAATACGGCCGCTGACCTGTGGTTTGATGATGGAGGATTCTACAGCGCTAAGGCGTCCAGAAAATGAGTTCCATATAGTCACAGACTCATGGTCAACTTTAATAACTTCAACCAGTTTTTGCTCTTGAGGTTCTGTTGATTTGTCTTGGCCTTCTGTTGTGGCTTCTACATTGTTAAAACTTAAAAACGCAAGAGAAAGTAAAACAAGTGGTGTTGTAATGAATGCAAGCTTTCTGGGCTTTAGTTTTGATTTTGTCATGGTATTATCTCTTTCCGTTTCTAATAATTGACTGGTCGGTAAAATATATCATTAAAAATAATTAGAGCTTTAAATTTAAAATTTTCATAATGCCGTCTTCAAGGTCACGTTCCAGCTCTTTAGTGCTGTTTTTTAAGCGTGATGTTGTGATGAGGCCTGTGATAAAGCTTAACAAGCGCTCTGCTTTTAAGTCTGCATCTTCGTCATTATTAATGGCACCTTCTGCTTCTGCATCGCGTATGGAGGATAGCATAAAGGTTTTGTGCTCATTGCTGATTTTGTCGCATCTTGCGCGGATGGTTTCTTCATTGCCAGCCACTTCCAAACCAAGTGAAGAAAAGGGGCAACCGACCACATGACCATATGTTTCGGCTTTTTCCTTGGTCATTTGAATAATAAAATCAGAAAAGTCTCTAAATCTATTTAGTGCAGGTTTAGAAGGGGAGAAAATGTGGTTTAAATCGCCTTGTTTGTCTTCCCAGTATTTATCCATTGCCGCAATGGCGAGCTCTGATTTGGACTTGAAGTAATGGTAAAAGCTGCCTTTTTTAACTTCAGAAGCTTTGCAAATATCATCCACACTCACCGAGCCATAACTCGACCTCCAAATAAGATCTAACGCTGTTTCCACAAGCTTTTCACGGTTGTTTGTAGCAGGTCTTGGCATTGGTTTAACTCTTTTTTAATTTAAATTGCTTGTGTATGTTATAGTTATATTTGACTGATCAGTCAAGTGGTGAGGTGTGTTCTTTTTTGAATGTATAAAAATACAAATTTTTATGCTGTGAAAGCGCCATGCAAATAAAAGGCATTTTTGTGTAATTTTAATTGGGTGTTTGGTGACATGAGCTTTGAATGAAAAAATTGGTTGCGGGGGCAGGATTTGAACCTACGACCTTCAGGTTATGAGCCTAATTTTTACTATAACCGCCAACAGCTCACAATGAATTTAAACAGTAAAATCAATGGTTTGTTTGAAAATTGTTATTTAGGGTTATTGGTAAATATTGGTAGTTTTTGAAATTTAGTGGTCCAAATTTGGTCCAAATTTTGTTGCAAAAAGTCTTTTAATCTCTTATCTTTATTAAGAGTGAAGATTAACACAAAATTGTAAATTGGTCCAAATAAATGGCAACGATAGATAAGAGAGAAGGTTCTACAGGCACAACATATCGAGTACGCGTTCGCGTCAGTGGATACCCAACCAAGATGAAAACCTTTAAAAGGTTAACAGATGCCAAAGAATGGGCAGCGGAAACAGAGCGTGCTATTAAGCGTGGTGAATTTCAGAACGTGATTAAAGAAGCGAAACGTGTTTTGCTTCATGATGTGATTGATCGTTATAAGCGGGAAATTTTATCTGCTAAAGCAGCAAGCACACAACGTACTGAAGGCAGTGTTGTGAAATGGTGGGATGCTCAGCTTGGTGAATATGCCCTTTCATATATCGATTCAGAGCTTATTTCTCGAAAAATTGCCATTTTATCTGAATCTGGGGATACTCGCGGTAATGGGAATAAGTCAAAACCAAAGTCGCCAAAAACAATTAAGCATTACCGTGACTGTATTGATCAGCTGTTTAAATACGCCAAACAGTGGGGCTACATTGGTAGCAACCCTGTTGAAGGTGTAAACAAGGTTAAGCGCATCCGTAACGCGCGCACACGCTATTTAAGCGATGATGAGCGATCAAGGCTTATGAAGACGTGTAAAGAGGCTCCAAACCCTTATCTGTACCCTATGGTAGTGTTTGCTTTATCTACAGGTGCACGCCTTGGTGAAATCACCAAACTTGAAATGCGTGATATTGACGTAAACCGAAGTATGGCCATTTTGCGCGACACCAAAAACGGTGAAACACGCGCTGTACCGATTGTGAAGCACTGCAAGGATGTTTTACTGGAGCACATGGAAACGCTGGACAATTTTTATAAGGACAAACAAAATGTCACTGCTAAGTGGTTATTCCCACGCGCTGATGCGCAAGAGCCAATCGACATCCGCAAGGCATGGGAAAATGCCCGTGACAAAGCTGAAATTGAAGATTTCCGCTTCCACGACCTGCGCCACAGTGCAGCTTCTTACCTTGCAATGAATGGCGCAACTTTGCTAGAAATTGCCGCCGTTTTAGGTCACAAAACCCTTCAAATGGTAAAACGTTACTCTCACCTTAGCGAAGATCACACTAAAGACATTGTCGAGAAGATGAACAGTAAGATTTTTGATTGAAAAATAATTACTTAATTATGATTATTACTAATCATATTGCATGAAATTTAGTCTAAAATATTGATATCTCTTGTGATCATCACTAGAAATAAGTAAAGGAGATGTATGAGATGAGCGCATTACAAAGTTTTAAAAGGCACTTAAAGCCAGGAAATGTCTACCGACGAGAGGATCTTGTCGCCTTTTCTAATGCCGTTGATCGTCATCTTCAGGAACTTGTTTTGGAAGGTTTTCTTAGCAAGATTGAGACGGGTTTGTATTATAGACCAAAGCAATCAGATTTTGGTCCTGTTCCTCCTGGTGAGGAAGAATTGGTAAAGGCATTTTTGAAAGATGATGATTTTCTTATAATGTCTCTGAATAACTACAATTCTTTAGGCTTAGGTACAACTCAGCTATACAACACCAAGGTGGTTTATAATAGAAAAAGAGATGGCAAAATAACTCTAAACAAACGTCAATACTATTTTATGAAGAACAGAAAATATCCTAGAAAAGAAAGCTTAGAGTTCCTTCTTGTTGACGTTGTTAACAATTTAAAACTTTTGGCTGAGAATCAGGATAAACTCTTGCAAAAGGTGGTAAAGAAGATGGCCTCTATGGATAAACGTAAGCTGATGAAAGCTGTAAATGAATATGGCAATGTAAAGGCTCAAAAATTCTTTAAGCAAGCATTAAGCGAAAAAGGGTATATAAGTAGCCCGAAACAATCGGCAAAAAATAATAAGATTTGATAGTTTTTATAAAAATATCTCTTTGATATTAAAGAATTTTTTCGATTTAAGATCGGCAAAAATATCGGCAAAAATATCGGCAAAGAAGATAATCCTAAATAACCCTTACTGCGATTATTACACCTAAAACTTGTGCTGTACCCCATAAGTATATGCGAATAACTAGGAAGGGCTTAGGTTTTAGGTGGATTACAAGAATCTTCGTACGGTGAAGCAGATTGTTGAAAACGCTTACCCGATCATAACGGAAGGGAAAATGCGCTGGTGGATTTTCCATGCCGACACAAATGGCTTAGCAAAAGCCATTGTTCGCATTGGTGGGCGTGTTTACCTCGACCGAGATGTGTTCAACCAGTGGCTAGAAGATCAGCGCGACGAACCAATTCCTCCAATGGATGTAAAACCTGAAGACTTCTCATTTGAGTAAATTCAGCGATTAGTTAAAAAGTGATCAAACTTTTGGACATTTCTAGCAATAGATCCAAGAATGCTTTCATAAATATCGGATTTAGTCTCAGGGTTTTTATTTAATTCGCTGAATAATTGAGTTGCACCATTTGCAACATCGTTGCTTAGAGTAAGCATTTGACGATGTAACAGGCTATTCTTAATTCCAATCGATTCAGCAAACTTTTCAAGTGATGATAGAGTTACATCTCTAAAACGATATTTCTTATTAATCTTCATCGCCATCTTAGCTTTAAAATGGTTGTTGTAAACCACAGTGCAAAGTAAGTCATAAAAAGGCGCTAAATCTTCAGATTCACCGTCATAGAGTAAGGAAAAGTTTTTACCGTGAGCATCTCCATTTCCAATGAGGTAATTGAATAAAACCCCTTGTAGTAGAGTTAATTTTGCTTTACCAGGCATAGCACCTTCTTTAATGCGACCATCTATCAAATTGAAGCAATCTAAAAGAGAAGGCCCACCTTCATCTTCATATTTGATTTCAGGAGCAATGTGCATCGCTTGGCAAAAATCTTCTTGGTGTAGCCTTGTTATTTCACCGTCTACCAAAACCCTATCATATCGTTTGATCACATAGTAAGGTGTGCCTTTAATCCAAAGGATTGATACTTCAGGAACAGGTAGACCTATTTCCGCCGCCAATCTCATACAAAAGTACTCATTGAAAACTGAGTCGTTTATGTCTTTAATAGCTGGCTTAATAATATGCGTGGAAGGCGTATTCCCTTTAGGAATTGCAATTTTACCATCTACAAAGGCGATAACCAGTTTGTCTTGTGCGCCAGCACCAGAAATACGAATATCATCTTCACCCGCCATAAGTGGCTTCTTATCGAGAGATGTTAAAATATCGGCAGCTTCATCTTCTTCTAAAACTCTATAGTCATGGGTAGCTTTTGAAGCAGGAGAAACACCTTCAGGGTAAACAGATACAGCACCAGCGCATTCCCCACCAATTTCTTTTAAAAGCCCAAAAGTATTTTTATCAGAAACGCCTAAGTAGCGTGCTAAGCGCTTACGTACGTCTTCATCTGGCAATAGTCCTGAAAAGTATGGATAAACAACGTCGTGTTCTAAAACTTCGTGTTGCAAAGGAAGTGATGCCGAGAGTTTGACAACTTTTTCAGATTGAAGATAAGCTTCATCGTACTGGAATGAAAGAACGGCATTCTCGGATGTTAACTTACCAGCAAAAACACCTTTCAAATAAACATCTAGATATTGAACTTTAACAGCCATTTACTATTTCTTCCATTTGCTTAATGTATATAAACCTAGCCCCAAAGCACCAAGAATTAATAAAACTTTACCAATTTGTGCGGTTTCTTTACCCTTTTCAAGGTCACTTACAAAGCGCGTGCCTGTGCCGCTTAAGCCAGCTAAATCATCTTGGGTTAAGCCTTGAGCTTTTCTTGTTTCTCGAACAAGTTTTGCCAATTCTTCCATATTTTTTACATTATCAGACATCTTTACGCGCTCCATTTATTACCGCTCGGTAATAATATAAGCATTATTATACCCAAATACAATAAAATATTACCGCTCGGGAATATTTATCCTAAAAATAGCCCTGTTTCACTAAAATCATCCCGCTCGGGAAGATTTGCACCTCAATACTGCGATGTATGTTTCTTCACGCGGCCTTCCACGTAATCCAATATCGCGTCACGCTTATATCTCACCAAACGGCCAACTTTGATGTATTCAGGCCCATCTCCACGCACACGCCACACATTCAGCGTTTCTTTGGCGATTCCAAGCAACTTGGCAACATCATCTGCTGTCAGCACAGGCGGTAAGTCCTCAAAGCTTTTTAGCTTGCTTCTTTCCACTTTTACTTCTGGGAATGTTTCATGTTCTTCATGGCTGAAATTATCAGCTTGAAAAGCCAGATTCTGCCATAATTCACTTTCTTGCTTTTTCAAATTGGCCATACCTTCGGCGTATTTTTGAAATATTTTAGCTATTTTTGTTTCCATTCAGTCATCCTTTCTTAAATTCTACATGGTAGCGTATGTTCATATAACCCCTTGCTTTGACGTTGGATATTTAATGCCAGCGCGTGTTGTTTTGCGATGCTACGCATCCAACGGTTCTTCCACACAAACACTGAGAAGGCCGTATGAAACAACACTTCTTCGCTGTCATTCCTCCACGTTCAAACAAAGCAAGGAGATTTAAAAATGAACATCTATCACGCAACACCA
>CEPV01094536.1_pt1 | contig 36221 bp, 37 predicted proteins | sample 530451 | NCBI WGS metagenome assembly CEPV01 (sample SAMEA2620097, study PRJEB7988) | marine metagenome | isolation source: saline water (ENVO:00002010), including
TCTCCTAGCGCCGCACGGAGCTTGTTGATGATGACCTTAACGTTTTCGTTACCAACGACGTTAGGGAACCAAAGTTGCTCGATAAACTCGTTGACGTCGACCGGATTCGGTGCCTTTCGGGCCATGTAAAGCAATACTTCCATGGCGCGTGGCTTTAGGTAGACAACCTCGTCACCCCTTTGCATACGGTCTTGAACCGGTTCGACACGCCACTCGCCAATCTGAAGTGGCTGGCGTTGGTATTCGACGTGGGGACTAGTCAGTGCATCTGTGGGCATGGGGCGCCTTCTCCGTGCTTACCCATGTGCAGATCATCTAGGAACCAGGATTGGACTTCAAGCGGGTTTTTTACATCTTTTAACCCATCTTTTACCTATTTTGACGACTTTGCAGAGGCAAGTAGACGAATCTGTGACCTGTCAGAGGAGGGCCGGACTCAAGTTCGAGCTGAGGACCTCACGAAAGCAACAAAAAGAAGTTACAGGTGATCAATGAGAATTCTAGCTATAGCAATGTTTACAACTCTAATCGGGTGTCAGGGCGCGCCAGTCGATGAATCTGTCTTTGATGAATTGCAGCGAATCCACTTCAAACGAGAACATGAGCAGATGATTTTAGCGAAACCGCACGTCACAGCGAAATGTATGACCGGTGCCGTGTTTGTTTATCCCAGAGGCACGACAGAGGAGCAAGTCAGGAAAGACTGTCGCGGGTCCCTTGGGTTAACGTTGAGGTAGTTTGCGAGGGCAAAAAGAACTCCCAACGGTTGATTCAGGCTGCCGATTTGTCTCATAGTCTCTCCTTTGCTTGGTGGTGCCCTCCGCTGATGCATTGGGAGTTACTATGAGGCCTTGGTATCGTCGGAATCTGGGTGCCGTCAGGCAAAGCTGGGAGGAATCCAGCTATGACGTCGGGTACTTCACTCACTGTCTGTCTCCTTGTTCTTCTTCTGACCCCAAGCTGGCCTCGGCGACTCCGGCGAAGAAACTTGCGCCGTATACCAACGCCTGATCGTTGAAGTCAAAGTTCGGGTTGTGCAGGGGATGACTTTCCTCGCCATTACCGACGAACAGGTAGCAGCCCGGTACCTTTTCCGCCATAAACGAGAAATCCTCGGAACCTGTGCCCGGGGCAGATTCTCGCACCACGTTGTCGGCACCAACCAGTTCGTCACACACTTGTGCGGCGGTAGTGGTGGCGTCCTCATCATTGACAACAGGATGGAACACGGTGCGGAAGTCAACTTCCGCAGCAGCACCATGGCCCGAGGCAACCCCCTTTGCTAATTGATTGATAAGCTCTTCGATCCGATCCATCACGTCCATTGAAAATGCCCTCACCGTACCACTCAAGCGAGCGGTTGAAGGGATTACGTTGTAGGCATCCCCCGCGTGTACTTGGGTGACTGACAGTACTGCGACTTGTGCAGGTCCCAGTTTTCGAGACACTACGGATTGCAGGGACATGATCAGTTCGCCGGCGACAACGATCGGATCCACGGACTGGTTGGGGAATGCGCCGTGTGCCCCTTTACCCTCGATGTCGATATCGAAGAAGGCCCCCGCAGCGTTGCGCGTACCTGGGGTCGCGCCAAACTTGCCGACCGGCACGCCGGGTGCGTTGTGGAGGGCAAACACTGTGTCGCACGGAAACTGCTCAAACAGACCGTCTTCGATCATCGCCATGGCGCCGCCAATGCCCTCTTCCCCAGGCTGGAAGATGAAGTTCACCTGCCCGCGAAAATTCTGCGTTTCGGCCAGATACTTTGCGGCGCCCAGCAACATGGTTGTGTGGCCGTCATGTCCGCATGCGTGCATGCAGCCACTGTTTCCAGAACGATACGCAAACGAATTGGCTTCCTGAATAGGCAAGGCATCCATGTCCGCACGTAGCCCCACCGATTGTGTTTCATTGCCGACTTTCAGAACACCCACCACCCCGGTCTTGCCGACGCCACGAAAGACGGAAATGCCAAATTCCTTCAGTTTCTCAGCGACAAACTCGGACGTACGCGTTTCCTCAAATCCCAATTCCGGATGTGCGTGGATCTCCCTGCGCCACTTGATCAGTTCTTCCTCAATGGCAACTATCGCGTCGATGAGGGGCATGGTCTCTCTCCAAAGAAATGAGCAATTCTGACATCTTCCTGCGATCGTGCAAGTGTGTCGTCTGGCGAGCCCCATCATGCAGTGAGCCGCTGGTGAATGCATCACGTGATGGGTTCAGGGGGTTCTGTTCAAGTTAGATCTGATTTGCATGAATAGCATTCATGGTCAGGAAGCTGTCGCACCCCTGAATACCATCGCGATCTGAAGGACCTGCACCGAATCGTACAGCGCATGGCCGATGATCATCGGCCAATAGCGCCCAAAGCGGAGGTAGTAACACGCGTAAAGCAAGCCTTGCACACCAACCGCCACAGCGTTTAAAGGACCCTGATAGATGTGCGCCAACCCGAAAACGGCGGCCGATGCCAATATGACAAGCCAACGCCCCAAGGTACCGGGCCACACTTTCCATAGACGATTCAGCATGAAGACGCGCATCAGTTCCTCGAAGGTGGCCACGCCAAGCCACGCCACGGGACCAAGCCAGATCGCGAGCAATAAAGGGTCATTGGCAACACCATTGAGGAACGTGATGATCTCTTCGGCTGGTGGGCTGGCAAGGTGAGCCAACCAAGTCGACTGGATCGCTTGCTGCAGTACGAACAGACTGAGAAACGCAGCGGCAAGGGCGATGCCGACGAGTAGGTCCGAGTACCATCTCCCCGGTCGTAGGTTCAGGGTGGCGATCCGCTCACCGCAGATGAACCTGTAGACGACGAGAGTGAGGGCAACACACCCGCCACCCACGACCAATGGAAACAGAAAGAGCTGTGTGAGGGAGATCGACTGTTCGGTGAGGTGGGACCATATTGCAAACGTGTACGGCGGCACACAGACGACCGCAACGGCAGTGACCTGAGTTGCCGGGTGTCTTTGCCAGGATCGCGTGCTGATGGTTGTGGTGGCGGTCATTCGAATTCGCTCTGTGGTGTCTCCAAGTGGGTTCATTTCATGAACGGAATACTGAGCGGGTAGTGGACGGGGCGATCCGACATCGAGCGCATGGCGTTGACCACGCCCTGGTAGGTGCAGAAGACACCGATCAGGATCATGGGAAGGGGCAGGATCAGCGTTGCGATCAAGACGGTGGGCGAGGACAGCGGCGATTGCACGTCCATCTCCCCAAGGAATATGAACACTGTTGCGGCAAGCATCAGCAGGAATAGATTGGCGAAGAGCGCCAGTGCCATGGTGATCTGGAAATTGACTACCACACGGGCCTGCTTGTCGATCTTGTAGGACTGGTTCTTCTTCCATGCCCAGAGCAGTAAGGGGATGACGACCACACTGAGGATGCTGCTGAGATGCAGTACCACCAGCCACAGGTTTTCGCTGGAATTGCTGTCTTCCAGGAAGTCGAAGTCCAGGGCATCAGTCAGGCATTGCAGGGTGTAAGCTCGAGGGTCCACCTCGCCGCTTTCGATGCGCTGGATGGTGCGCTGGCTGACTTCGCATGCTTCGGCCAGTTGTTCCTGGGTGAATCCTCTGCCCTGACGCAGTTCGGTGACTTTCAGTCCAAGATCGGGTTGGTTCATAACCGGCTCCTTCGACTTTCAACCCAGCTATTATTGAATTTTCGCCCGGGAACACAATGTCGTAGGCACGACGTTTTCACGACACTTGGCCTTTTGGTGCCCTCGAGGCCTATTCACACGCCCATCCGGGATACAATCGTCTTCTACCAGCTTGGGTGGTATATGGAGGTTCCATGGAAGAAGGTCAGGTAGTCGCCTGTGTGGCAGAACCAATAGTGCAGGAATTCAGGTTGGCCTTAAAGGGGCTGCGAGACAGCATCGAGGCCATTCCAGAAGAGGAGTGGCACCTGGCCGACCGGAAGCATGAGGCCCGGTTACTAGAGAGGGGCAGTACCGGTTGATAGGGAGTGGCGCGGGTATCTGTCAGTGATTCTCGACCGTGGTTTCATAGCGTACTCCCGCCGGTACCGGAACTGCCTGATGCACTGTGGTGCCGTACGTGCCAACGGTTCTGGCTGAGCTGTCAACAGCCACAAACGAGGTGTAGTCAGACATCAGTTGGTACTCGAGCGCGGTGCGCGTGATGGCTGCCTGTAACTCGTTGTAGGGGTCATGCTCTAACGTCTGTCGGTCATTGAGTTCTGCGATACGCAGGCGAGCCCAGATTTTTGGGATGTAGGTGTTTGAGACTCCGGCTGAAGCGCCGGACACGTCGAACCTCTGATCCTGATTGCCGCGCCGTCCGGAGACGGAAACAGCGCCAACTTCACCGTTGTACTTGCCGGTGACCACCACGGGACGGCCAGAGAACAGGTCTGGCATGCGCGCGGGATACATCTCAGTGACCACCATGCTACCCCAGTCGATCTCCACGTCCGTCAACGCCGGATGGCTGATGCGATCAAAGAACTGGGTCATGATCTTGCTGGCGGAGCCAGTAGGGCCAAGGTAGGCGACGGCACCTCGACCCAACTTGGCCATGCGTTCGAGTAGATAGCGATTGACGGAAGAGCCAACGCCAAAACTGAACACTCGTGACGCGTCAATTCGTTCGTGCATGGCTGCAAGGATCTCTATCTCATTACCAATGTAGCCGTCCGTCATGAAGGTTACGAAGCGGAGCCGGGAGGCATCATGGGGAAACTCAAGTGCAGCCTTTATGCCCTCGATCATCCGTGTCCCACCAGCACCGTGCAGGTCCCTTAGATACCGATGCGCCATTGCCAGGTTGCTTTCGGTTGCTAACATGGGGATTTCGCCGAACTGACTGGCCTGATCTGAGAAACGTATGATCTGAAACGTGTCGCTCTCCGCCAGTTGATCAAGCGCTGCTGCTACCGCATTCTTGGCCTGCTCCAGCGGTCGACCGCGCATGGAGCCTGAGCAGTCAAGCACGAAAACCATCTCCATGGGCTGGCGATGGCCTTCGTCGGGTACCGCAGGCGGATACACCATCAAGGTAAAGTAACCCTGACCTTGTTCGTTCCGAGAGGCCAAGAGATCCGATTTCAGGGTGTTGCCTGCAACACGAAATCTGAAGACGAAGTCCCGATTGGGGATCGTCGTCTCCTGGGCGAGCTGTATGCTCGCAGTATCAGCCATCTCGTGGTGAGTCACGATATTGTGGCTCGAGTCGAATTCTTCGATTACGACACCAGCATTGACTTTCAGATCAATGCTGATGTCGTGCGCCGAACGTTGGTCTGGACGTAGGTATTGTATGGCGGTGTCTGCTCCGGGTAATGTGCCCTCAGGAACTGCGCGTAGTGGGGCAGGTGCGTGTGGCGGGTTATAGCGAGGCCCCACGACCGTGGGAAAGACGAACGAGTACCAGCCATCTTGGTAGGCAAGCGTGTGGAAGTACGTGATGTTCACGTCGATGGCCTTGCCCGGTTCGATATTGGCTACGTTCTGCTCAAACACATTGGGTCGATGTTGGACCAGCAAGCTGGCTTGATAGCCTTGAGCCCTGGCCTGTTGGTAGATGGCCCGTGCCTCCGCTTTTTCTCTCAGAATCCCTCTGATTTTGCGCTCGCCGATGATCATCAGAAACTCACTGACAGCGGCCATCTCCGGCAGCGGAAACAGGTAAACCGCTTCGATCTTTTCGGCAAATGGGTTCACAAACGTCTGTCTGACGTCGACAGTACTGATGTAGCCGTTGATCTCAGCAGTAACAGCCGTGCGCTTTAGCGGCAGGGGTACCTGCTCCTGAGCATGGTGTTTCGCAGTGGCTGGGAACGATGCCAGCATTGCGCCGGAGCCCGGTGTATCGTCGCCGCGGCTCGCACTCACGTCTGCATCGGGCGTGGCGATGATCCATAGCTCTTCCCCCGGGCGAATGGTGGTGTGGATGGCTTTTCCTGAGGCTGTCTTTGTGTAAGGCACAATGAGTAGGCTACGGATAGGCGATTGTTGGGCGCCGCTTCCTCTGGCCGACCGCGCTTCAAGTGCACTGATGGGCGCGTCACGCCGGAGACGCGAACCGGAAACAACGATCTCTTCAATTCCCCGGGGTGCCGCAACGTCTGGTACCCATAGATTCGACCCGCGCGTTGTAGGAGTAGTCTGGCCTGGTGCGGTGGCCGGCGTATCACCAGACTGGACGGTTCGATCAACGGGTGCCGTGGTCTCTGCCGACTCCTGAGTACGATGTGCGCAGCTTGCGACAGTCAGTATGAACATCGAAAGCATGCAGAACCCCTGCAGATCTATCCTATTGGGTCTGGTCATTGTGATTCTCCTTGTCAGCGGCCCGTGACAGACTGATGCGTGCGGCGACAGCTTGTCCGCTGGAGTTCGTAGCGGCGATTAGCTTGAGCGACAACCCGGTAGTGTCCGGTTCTGTCATCATCACGTGTAACGTAGCGAGTCGAATCCGCCCCCTCGGCAGGTCGGTTTCCTTCGCCAGACTGAAATCTGCGACGACAATCCTGTCGGCGCTTCCCTGCCGCACGGCTTCGCGGTCGTAGTAGGGTGCATCGGCGAACGCTGGGCTTTCGCCGTTCTCGACGCCAACGATGCTCATCTGCCCTTGCAGATCCGTGAGTTCAAACTGCCATGCAGCGATTGGATCGATGCTCTCGAGATAAATCTCGACGGCTCGGAAGCGGCCGTCTTCTGCCGCCTGCGCTAGCGACACGCAGATCGTGGTGATCAGACTGAATACGATCCTTCTCATCGCCAGCCACCGTTTGACTCGAGCGCAACGACTCGCATCGCGAAGGCATCGATCTCCGCCTGCGAGGCCCGACGCGACCGCGCCAGAGCCATTACGTCAGCGATGTCGATCTGTCCCGATTGGTCGATATCCGTATAGATGTCACCCGGGTCAATATAATCCGGGCCATATGTGCTGTAGATCAGTATGCCAACCAATATTGAGGCGGCGACGGCGCTCCATTGCCACATCGTTTGCCGTGACGCATGGCTGCGTGAGGAAAATTGTGCAACGGCCAATGCCCTGATGTTTCGGTCGACCCGTGCTGTAACAACCGACAGCGGCTGGTCCGCGGACTTCAGCGCCGCGATGATCGGCTCGCTCAGTTCGTCGTCTTCTAATGGCACGTCGCTCATGGACCACTCCTTGAGCGTTAAGCGCGGCCGCAGCCAAAAAGGTTCACGGTGCGAACTTTTCTTTTACGTAGGGTGAGTTTCTGAGGTGTTTCAGTGCGAGATGGAGCCGAGACTTCACGGTGCCCAGCGGAATATTGAGGGCTGCCGCAATATCCTGTAGTGACATGTCATCGACATATCTAAGCAAGACGATCTCGCGATGGTCATTCGATAGTATGCCGAGCTCCTTCCATATCGCATCGTCTGCAAACTCCACGGTAGGGCCAGGAAGCGCATCAGGGTCCGTCCCTTCAGCATCGTCAAACCGTGATGATTTGCGAAGGTGACTGATCGCAAGGTTCTTGGCAACGGGGTATAGCAAAGTGGTGAGCTGAGCGCTGAGCGTGATGCCTTGACCGGATGGCGGAAAGCGTCGCAGGAGGTAAATGAATGATTCCTGTAGCACATCCAATGCTGCATCCGAGTCCCGCACAAAGCGTGAAGCGACGCGAATCACGTAATCCTTGTGGCGGTGGTAGAGGATGTCAAACGCGGCGGCAGCTTCGTTCGCATCACCAACGTTACAGGCCTCAACCAACTCCTTGTCGCTGCGTCCATCCTGCGTTCTCATCTTTGCGGGTGGCCATCGTGTGTGTTGCGTTGGTGATGCTTAAAGGGGGAAGCGTCACAGGATTAGACGCTCCCGCTATGCCAGTATGTTGGTGCCTGCCCGATGCTCCTTGATAGCGCCGTCGAGGGTGGGATCTTCGCCGACCGAAACCAGCGTCTTGCCGAAATTAGCGCCCTGCAGCATCGCCTTGAATGCCTTCGGTGCCTGCTCGAGACCTTGCCAAAGGTCCTCTTTGTACTTGACCCTGCCGTCGCGAACCCAGCCGGTCATGTCCTGCAGAAATTGCTCTTGATACTCTTCCACGAAATTTCCCACGAACAGGGAGTGGGGCTGCACATGCTGCCGTTCGAACACGGGTTGGCCGAGTTTCATCCACTCCTCATGGGCATTGCCGCCCGTGGTGTTGCCGTACTGGGAGATCATGCCACAGATAGCGATACGTGAATTCTCGTTTAGCAGGGGCAGGACCGCTTCGAACACCTTGCCGCCTACGTTTTCGTAGTAGATGTCGATCCCATCCGGGCAAGCTGCACGCAAGTCATCCGCCAGCGATTCCCGCTTGTGTGAGACACAGCTATCGAAGCCCAGCACGTCCGTGACGAATTGACACTTCACGTCAATGCCGGCAATACCCACTACGCGACAACCGAGGATCTTGGCGATCTGACCGGCACACTGGCCGACGCCGCCGGAAGCCGCCGACACCACCACCGTCTCGCCCTCTTTGGGCTGACACTGAACGTAAACACCTGAATAGGCAGTCAGACCCAACATACCCAGAACACCCACGCCGGTTGAGATGGGCGCCAGGGCGGGATCCAGCTTGCGCGGCAACATGTAGTTGAAGATCGAGATGCCCTCGCCGGTGAGTCCGTATTCCTGCCAGCCGTTGGTATTGAAGACAAAATCGCCGGTCTGATAATCCGGCAGATTGCTGTGCACAACCTGTGATATGGTCCTGCCATGGCAGACGTCGCCGACGGATTCCACCCCGCCCCGTCTGCGTCCCCACTGATACGGGTCGAGGGAAAGATATAGCGTCTTGGTGAGCATCTGATTGGCGGCCGGCACCGGAATGGCCGTTTCCACCAAGCTGAAGTCATCGTCTGATGGCCAGCCGCCAGGGGGCGTTCTCGCCAGGGTCCATTGCTTGTTCATCGGGTCATCTACATCAGCATATAGGGTCGTGTCAGCAGTTCGCCGATGCGGGCGAGAAATCTGCCTGCCGGTGCGCCATCCACCACCCGGTGATCGAAGGTGAGGCTGAGGGTGGTTGCCTTGCCCGGAACCACTGTCGAGCCTTCTAAGCGGACGACGTCGCGTAGACGTCCGACCCCGAGAATGGCCACTTGCGGGGTATTCAGAACCGGTGTAAATGCATCCACTGGCAATTTCGCAAGAGAGGATACGGTGAAGGTGCCACCGCTTACGTCATCAATGCTGAGGTCATTGTCGCGGGCACGCACTGTGAGCTCGCCGACCCGCACCGCCAGGTCTTTGAGTGGCATGCGATCCACTGCGCGCACCACGGGTACCATCAGCCCCTCTTCAAGATCGGTTGCAAAGCCGATATTCACTTCCTGCTCCAACGTGATGGTGTCTCCGGCAATGCGTGCATTCAGCCGGGGGTGCTCTCGCAGCGCAAGCGCCGACGCCTTCATGACGAGGGGCGACAGCAGGGCGAGGCGCTCGCCGGTCCATTCCTCGTTCAGCCCGTTCATAACGGCGATCATGGCGTCCGCGGGAATTTCACTCGCCAGGGTTAGCTGTGCGCTGTCGCGCAGACTCGCATGCATGCGTTCACCAATGGTGCGCCGGCGACCGCTGTAGGGGATTTCGTTTACGGTGGGATGTACCTGGCCGGCAGGCGTTGCTACAGCTTCTCTGTTAACGGGAGCCCCGGCTTCGATTCGGCCTCTTACATCCTGCTCCGTAATCCGCCCTCTGGGACCGGTTCCGCTCAGCTCGCTGATGTCGATGTCGTGCTCCCGTGCCAGCCGTCGCGCAGCTGGTGACGACACCACCCGCTCAGCCGTCTTCCCTGCGGGCGCTTTCTGCTCCTTGGTAACGGGCTCCGACACCGGAGCCGGCGCGTCGAAGGAGACGACTTCACTCCACTGCCCCGCAACCTGGCTCAGAATATCCGAGGGTACCTCTGACTCACTCCCCACCAGCAGGCAGCCGACCACTGCACCGGGCTTTAGTTTCGTACCTGCTGCCACGAGCTGTTTCAACACGCCCTCTTCTTCCGCCTCAACTTCGATCTCCACCTTCTCCGTTTCCATTTCGAAGACGATCTGACCGGGATGCACTGTCGCGCCGTCCGCGACCAGCCAGCGAACCAGGTCGCCGTCCTCCATGGTCATGCCGACCTTGGGAATGTGGACTGTCGTCGCCATGGGGTTATCCCTCAAGCAAGCGGCGGGTGGCTTCCAGGATCTGATCCGAGTCCACCACCCACTCCTTCTCCAGGGGTGGGCTGTAGGGCACCGGGCTGAATGGCGCGCCAAGCCGCAGGGGTGGCGCATCCAGGTAGTCGAACGCTTTGGCCGCGATCTGCGCATTGATCTCCGCACCCATACCGGCGAATTCCACCGCTTCGTGCACGGTCAGCACGCGGTGCGTCTTGCGCACCGACTCGATAATGGTGTCCGTGTCCAGAGGCTGCAGGCTGCGGGGATCGATAACTTCGATTTCGACGCCTTCCTGGGCCAGTTGATCGGCGACCTTGAGCGCTTCGTGCACCATATACGCGCTGGCGACGATGGTGGCATCGCTGCCCTCGCGCACCACGGCGGCGCTGCCCAACGGCACCGTTACGTCGCCCTCGGGAACGTTGCCGCGAATGCCGCCACATCGTTTGTGCATGATCATGAAAACCGGATTGTCTTCGCGCATCGCCGTGGTCATCAGTCCCTTGGCATCGGCCGCCATGCTGGGCATCGCCACCTTCAAGCCGGGAATGTGGCACAGCAGTGTCTCCAGGCTTTGAGAGTGTTGCGCCGCCATGCCCGTGCCTGCACCGGCATTAACCAACACCGTCAGGGGCAACTTGACCTTGCCGCCAAACATATACTTCATCTTTGCCGCTTGGTTGATGATCTGATCGAAGCAGACGCCGATGAAGTCTACGAACATCAGGCTGATTACCGGTCGCAATCCCTGTGCCGCAGCACCGATGGCGAGCCCGACGATGGCATTTTCCGATATGGGCGTGTCCATAATTCGCTTCGGACCGAATTTGGACAGGATGCCGGCTGTTATTCCGAATACATCGCCTGCCTGGGCCAGGTCGATGCCGGCTACGAATACCGATCCGTCGCGAGCCATCTCCTCGTGCAGGGCTTCGTTGATCGCTTGCCGGTAACTGATCTCACGAACCGCAGTGTCTTCTGTAGTTGTGCTCATTGTGCTTTCTCCTCTTGGGGGCCGCGCTCCAGTCCGTTAGCTGTAGACGTCGGTGAGTAGTTCTGAAGGATCCGGGTAGGGCTCCTCCTTGGCAAAAGCGATGGCTGCCTCGACCTCTGCCTGTACCTCGGCAGTCATCTTCTCCGCCCCCTCAGCCGATAGAATTGAGCGTTCCTCCATCTTTTGCCGCAGCAGCACCACTGGATCCCGCTCGCGCCATTTGGCACGCTCCTCTTCGGGGCGCGGATCCCGTTCGCTGCGTCCGGTGTGATTGTAGAAACGGTAGGTATCGCACTCGAGCAGAGTCGGTCCCTCACCGGCCCGGGCACGTTCGATCGCTTCCGCAGCCGCATCGAAGACCGCCAGCAGATCCTGACCATCGACGGTAACGCCGAGGATGCCGTAAGCCGCGGCGCGATCGGAAAGTCTGGAGATCGGCGCTTGTCCGGACTGAGCCGTGAACTCGCCGTAGTGATTGTTTTCAACCACGAACACCAGCGGCAGCTTGAACAGAGCCGCATAATTCAGCGACTCGTGCCAGGTTCCCTCGTTGGTGGAACCATCGCCCGAGAAACAGATGCTGACGTCGCCGGTGCCCTTGTACTGGGCCGCGAATGCCGCGCCTACTGTGATTGGCGGTCCGCCCCCAACGATACCATTGGCGCCGAGGATGCCGATGTCGAGGTCGGCGATGTGCATCGATCCACCTTTGCCGTGGCAGTAGCCGCTGGCTCTGCCAAGAAGCTCTGCGAACATCAGGCGTATGTCGCCTCCTTTGGCGATGCAGTGGCCATGACCCCGGTGATTGCTGGCGATGGTGTCGGACTTTCTGAGTTGGCTACAGATGCCGGCGGCTACCGCTTCCTGGCCGGCATAGAGATGCACGGCACCCGGAATTTGAGCCTGCTCCGCCATCCGGCCTGCCGCCTCCTCGAATTCGCGGATCGTCACCATGGTCCTGTAGATACTGAGTAACTGCTCGTCGTCTGGATATCTGTTCATTCTGTCTCCCTCATTGGTACGGCGATCGGGTGGCTGGCAGTATATTGGAATCGAACCTGGCTGTCCCCTTCGTGGGCCGCCCTTTCGTGGGCCGCACCGCTCAATCCCATCAGATGAGAATCAGCACATTCTCGGGTGGCCGACCGATCACGGCTTTATCTTCTACGATGACCACGGGCCGCTCGATCAGGATCGGGTTCGCACTCATCAAGGCGAACCATTCCGATTCATCTCTGTCGTCGGCGGCGGCGATGTTCATCTGTTTGGCCACCTCTTCATTGAAGCGAATAAAGCGGGTGGGATGCAACTGGAGTTTGCCGGCTAATTCCTGCAACTCCTGCACCGATGGTGGATCCTCGAGGTAGAGCCTGATTTCAGGCTGCACGCCTTTTTTGGTCAGCAACTCAAGGGTTGCCTTGCTCTTGCTGCAACGGGGGTTGTGGTACATGGTGATCAAGGTGCCGTCTCCTTTAGTTGGTTCAGATGCCATAGACGCGACTTGCGGTGCCCCGGAAAAGTTCATCCTTTTCCGCTTCCGATAGATCTGCAACCATTTTCTTTAAGGCGTTCCAGAGTATTGCGTAGGAGATGGAGAACTTGTCCACCGGAAAGTTGCTTTCAAACATGCAACGCTCCGGTCCGAAGCACTCGATGGTATGCAGATAGTAGCGTTGCTGCGCCTCTACCAGCTCGTCTGACGTAGCGGGTGTAGCACGGCTGTGCCAGCCGAAGCCGTTATCCGGCATCGCCAGCCCGCCGAGCTTGGCGACCACGTTTTCCGAGCGTGCGATCGTGGCGATATCTTTCTTCCACTGATCGAAAATCTCATCCCGTTTCCCTTGATAGGGTCCGACGCCGAGGGGCGTGCCGAAGTGGTCCAGGATCATGGTGGTTTCCGGGGCCGCCTGGGCGAGGTCTGCGAAAGAGGGGTTCTGATGGTGATAGTGCCAGGTGTCGTAAGTGAGCCCCAGCTGTCCGAGCAATCTCACTCCTTGCCGGAAATCTTCCCGCTCGTACAGGCCCTCGGGTGCTCGGCCGGGAATCATCAGAGCGTCTTGCGCCTTCTCGTCCCGTGCTCCTGAATGACGAATCCCTCGAAAGTGTCCCTGGCCCGCTTCCTGGTGGGCGTTGAGCACTTCCGCAACTTCCTCTCCGAGGGTCAGATCCGCGTGGGAGACGATGGCGGCTATGCGTGCTCGTCCCGCACCTCCCTCGGCGCTCTCCGCCGCCACGGCTGCGACGAATTCCGTCTCGCCGATCGGCTGCATATGTTCCGGACCATCCGTGCGGTAGTTTGCATGGCACTCCACAAACACGGTCTTTTCGATGTTGTGGCCAGATTCAGTATCTCCCCAGAGATCCTCGAGCACGTAGGATCCGCCCGGTCTCTGCCACAGATGGTGGTGGGGATCGACGATGGGGCGTTTGGGGTCGATAATCTCTTCTTCTACTTGTGCCAGCCAGTCCGGGGTGCCGGGGGTTGGATTATTCATGATCTCCTCCAGGGCGATGGCCGCAATTCACGGAGATCCGGGATTGTACCAAATCGCAGGGCGTTAATTGTGTAAACGTCCCCACTCACAGATCACTCTCACATCGTAACTGAGCAGGCCGTTATCAGCATGGGGGGTCAGCAACTCCAGCATGTCGAAGCGAAACTGGTCGGCACGCACGCGAGGCATGCAGTCAAGAGCGCAGGACTGCCTGGAGAAATTGACCTCAATGTAGTCATCTATGGTTTTGTGCACCCTGTGTACCACTGAGATAGATCCTTGTCTCGTGAACAGCGGGTGTATGACAAGGTTCTCTTTGACCTTCTCCGGGAAGCTGGCACGATCCACCCATTCAGGCCGTTGTTCGTTAATATCTAGCTGCAGCGCCTTCAACAACTCAAGCTCATCGAATCCCCAGGGTTGGTTCACCGCACCGTCGCCCTCCAAGAAGACAATCTTGCCTCGAGCGCTTTGTAGTGGTTCCAGCATCCGAAATAGGGCATCCCAGTTCATCCAGTGAATACTTGCTCCCGCCATCATCAAGTCATAGCCGACGTCAAGACGAGTAGTGTGGATATCACCAACGAGCCAACTGATGTTCGAATCATCTCTTGAATCAGCTATTGCCGCCGCGATCATGCCTGCAGAAAGATCGACGGCAGCGACTCGGCTGACGTGAGGTGCTATCCGGTAGCTCAGTTTTCCAGGCCCACATCCGATGTCGAGAACTGTACTGTCACGCTCAACGAATGAGCGGAGCTGATCGTGAATCTCATCCGGGTACTCGGGACGCAGGCGATATCTATCCACCACCGACTGGTACTGAAATCGATCGCCTCTGGTAAGCATGAATCCGCTTGCCTCCCCATATACTGATGCCCAAGTCGATCGTCCCCTCGCCACTGCCCACAGTTTTCTTTGAGCAAAGAGGAGTGAACCCCTATGGCCACCCTTGATCCGGCAGCTTTCTGCATCTATTTTATCATCACGCACTCTCTTCCCTCAGCGAACCGGCTTTCTGAATCGTGCCCATCCTGAGCGCCGCAACCCTAGCCCATGACCTGTGCAGTTTCCCCAGGACGAACGTACGGATGCGCGTCTCCGATGATGCGATCGATTGGGTCGGGTAGATGGATTAGGTGGAGTGTTAAACCTGGTCACCACCGGCCTGACCATGGAAAAAAGTGAGGATAGAATACGTTAGGAGGCCCTAGTGAACAGCGAAGAACAGCTGCGACTGATCAGCAATACAATAGAAGATGTGTTTTGGATAACAGACTGGGAGACACGCCGCACGGTGTACGTTAGTCCGGCATACGAACAGGTATGGCAGCGATCCGTGGAAAGCTTGTATGAGAGCGTTAGTGGTTGGGCAGATGCAATCCATCCGGATGACAGGGCGAGAGCATGGGAAAGTTTCGTCAATCTTCCGGCTACCGGGCAATACGATGAGGAATATCGTGTCGTGCTGCCAAGCGGTGGTATACGGTTTATACGTGATCGCGGCTATCCGGTTCTAAATGACGAAGGCGAGGTCTCTTGTGCCGTTGGCATAGCGCAGGATATTACCGAGGCGAAAGCGGCAGAAAGGGAGAAAGAGGAGCTGCAGGCTCGGCTTCTCCAGACGCAGAAGATGGATGCCATTGCTACGCTTGCCGGCGGAATCGCCCATGACTTAAACCACATTCTGAGTGGTGTCTACAGCTTTGCCGAATTGGCACAACGTCAGGTTCCGGAAGGAAGTGCGGTCTTGGACAGCCTCAAGGAAATAGTTCACGGAGCTGAACGTGCCAAGGATCTCACCCGGCAGATCCTTACCTTCAGACGCAAGCGGGAACACGGCAGAGTACAGGTAGATCTTCGATCGACTATCGGGGAGGTATTGAGATTCCTGCGTCCTACGCTGCCTTCCACGATTGAAGTGCGCGCTGAGATTAAAGCGAGGGCAGCGTGGATCTTGGCCGATCCCAACCAGATGCAACAGGTGCTGATCAACTTGGGAACCAATGCGGCCGCAGCCATGCGAGAGAAGGGAGGTGTTCTCGAACTGATCCTTGATGAGGTCGCGGTCGAAGGGGAGTCTGCTACGTCAGGCCGTTGCATCAAGCTCAGCGTACGCGACTCCGGTAGTGGGATCAGCGCCGCAGCATTGGATCACATCTTCAAGCCGTTCTACACTACGAAAGAAGCTGGTGAAGGCACCGGATTGGGCCTCTCTATCGTGCATTCCATTGTAACAGATCATGGCGGCACCATCTCCGTCGACAGCTCGCCTGATGAGTGGACTGCTTTCACCATATTGCTGCCGAAGATCGAGGGTCCCGAGACAGGTCAGAGGGCAGTATCAGAGACGTGCCGAAGGGGAGCGGAGCGGATTCTATATGTGGACGATGAGCGTTTAATCACCCGAGCCAACAAAAAGTTGCTCGAAGAGCTTGGGTACCATGTGGAAGCGACCAACAGCAGTTTGCATGCGCTCGAGATCTTCCGATCTCAATCCGATGAATTTGATGTTCTGATCACCGACCAAACCATGCCCGGGCTTACCGGTGACGAGCTGGTCAGAGAGGTCCTGACAATCCGACGCGATATACCAGTCATCCTCTGTACCGGATTCAGCGACAAGATTGATGGGATCAGAGCACGGTCCATGGGAATTCACACGTTCCTGACAGAACCCGTCTCGATGGTTAGATTGACGGAAGCGATAGGGTCGATTTTTGACAGGAACCCAGAAGCATACCATGCGGGACGACAACTTGACCCTGAGCAAGTCTGACCAAGCAAACGCAAAACGACATGAATGCTACGGGGTCGTGTCCTTGTAGATAACACCGCCCTTCATGACGAGATTAACCCGCATCATGACGGCGATGTCCGTGCCTGGATCACCCGGCACGGCGATGATGTCGGCCACCTTGCCGGCAGTCAGGGTTCCCATCATCTCTTCGTTGCCGAGTAATTGCGCGGTGTATAGGGTTGCGGTGCGTAGCGTCTCGAGGGGTGGCATGCCCGCTTCGACCATGTATTCGAACTCCCGTGCGTTGTCACCGTGAGCCGATACCCCCGTGTCGGTGCCGAATGCGATCTTCACACCGGCCTTGTAGGCTCGTGCAAATGTATCCTGAATCACTGGGCCGATGGCTGCCGCCTTGGGTCGCACCAGGTCGGGAAAGAAACCGTCGATCTTGGACTTCTCCGCCACCCATTTGCCGGCGATGATGGTGGGTACATACCAGGTGCCGTGACGCTTCATGAGGCGCATCACCTCAGGAGTCATGTAGGTGCCGTGTTCGATTGAGTGGATGCCGGCTTCGACGGCTCGTTTCATCCCTTCCGTGCCGTGGGCGTGGGCTGCTACGTGCATGCCGTAGTCGCTCGCGGTAGAGATAACGGCTTGTAACTCTGCTTCGGTAAACTGGGCGTTCTGACCGCTCTTGGCCACGCTCAGCACGCCGCCGGTGGCCGTGATCTTGATCAGATCGGCGCCATCCTTGTATCTCTGCCGCACCGCCTGGCGCGCTTCATCCGGACCGTTGATGACCCCTTCCAGCGGCCCCGGATCTCCCATCAGGTCGTGACGCAGCGAATTGGATGGATCGGCATGACCGCCGGTAGTTGCGATCGATTTGGTCGCTGCGAAGATCCGTGGCCCCTGCACCATGCCGGCATCGACGGCGTTGCGTAATGCGATGATGGTCTGGCGATCACTGCCGAGATCCCGCACAGTCGTGAATCCTGCCTGCAACGTCTTGTACGCGTAAACGACGGAACGGATTGCGTAATCGGCGCTGTTGAGGGTAGTCCGTTCCGAATAGGTGCGGGAACTGTATTGGGATGCCAGATGAACGTGCATATCCATCAGTCCCGGCATGCAGGTGGAATCCCTTAGATTCACGATGGTGGCGCCGGGGGGTGCATGCATGCCGTCATCGATACTGCTGATCTTGTCGCCGTCGACGACGATGGTCTTCTCATCGAGCATTTCGAGAGATTCAACGTCCAGCAGCTTGCCACACTGCAAGGCTGTTATCTCTGCAAACGCCGAAGGCGTGAACGCCACGGCCAACATCGTTGCGGCGATTAGATTTCGCATGTCAGCATCTCCAATTTAATACTGTTCGGGGTCCATGCAAGCGTGATTGTGAATGTAGCAACCGCCACGCTATCATACCAGTATCTGCTGGCCGTTGGTCGATGGCGGCAAAACGACAGGAGTCCAGTGGAGGAGAAATCATGGGCCACTCACTGCGCTTCGGCGTCTGTTACGACTTTCGCAATCCACCCGACTCCGGCATCGAAACGCCACGTCTGTATGCCGAGGCACTGGATCAGATCGAGTGGCTGGATCAGTTGGGCTTGGACCTCGTCTGGTTCACTGAGCATCACTTTGTGGATGACGGCTATCTACCGGCATGGATACCTGTCGCGAGTGCTGCCGCTGCGCGTACGAAGCGTGTCCGATTCTCCTGCGATATCTGTCTGCTCCCCTTCAACAACCCGGTTCGGCTGGCTGAAGATCTTGCGGTGCTGGACAATCTGAGCAACGGTCGCGCGGAAATAGGCGTCGGCATGGGCTATGCGCCCCACGAATTCCGCGGCTTCGGCATGCCGGTAGCGCGTCGCCTATCGCTTATGGAGGAGGGGCTCGAAGTGCTGAAGCTCTGTTTTGCGGGGGAACGCTTCAGCTATGCCGGTAAGCGCTATCGGTTCGAAGACGTCATCATCACGCCGGGCTATGTGCAGGATGGCGGACCGCCCTTGTGGATCGGCGCCATGTCGGCTGCCGGCGCTCACCGCGCTGCTCGGTTTGACAGTAATCTGCTGCCCCAGGGCAGTCGCGATCATTCCCTCGATCCATGGCTTGACGATCTCAAGTCGTCGGGACGAGACCCGGCGGACTATCGCATCGGCATCATCAGAGGGGTGCTGGTGACCGATGATCGCGAGAGTGACTGGCCGAGGGTAAGGGAGTCGGAGCGCTACCGTATGCAGCTCTACAATCGATTCTTTGCAGAGAGCAAACAGCCTGTGGCCACGGATGGCCAGCCGATCTCCCAGAGGTGGGTCGTTGGTAATGTCGACGAATGCGTGACGGAACTGGCCGGCTTCATCACGGATCTCGGTATCACCGATCTGGTGACGTGGGGTTCACCACCCGGATTGACGCCGGACATGATGGATCGAAGTCTGGAACGCTTTGCTACGGAGGTCGTACCCAGACTGAAAGCCGACCTGGATGCATAAGCGCCCTATCGCGGGGCCTGGTCGAGTACCGTGCGCGATTGGATATGATCCTTGAGATCTTGCGGCAACCACCAACTGGGCTTCAGTTTGCGTTGACTGAAGAGTTTTTCAGCCTGGTCGGAATAGTGCCTTGAATCCCTGCGATCGCTCTGTCCTATGGGCAGGTAGATCCAGCTCCTGATCGGCCTGCTCAGCACCACGATCTGTGTTGACGTCTGCCCACGTGCTCCCCAATAGCGGTGGTTCTTCTTCTCGCGGGCGTAGCCCACGCTTCTGAGGGTCCTCGTGCCGAAGCGTCCGCCGCCGCCGAGAGGCCAGGAATTTTCCCCTCGACCCACGCGAAAGAGATCGCCGTAGACCGGGTTGACCCTATCGAAGTCCGCCGCCAGTCGCACCATGGCAGTTAGAAATGCGCTTACCAGTTTCTCTAGGGTCCTGTCATCCAATCGTAGCGGTTTCTGTGGGCGACCTTCTACGATAGCATACCAGTCGTCGATGAGCAGTTCCTGACGATCGGACTGGGTTGCGCTGAGATCATGTTCGAGCTGCTCGCGCCAGTAGTAGTACTTTAGGGCTGCGGCTGAATTTCGGTCAAGGCTGCCGTCCCACTCGAGCATTTGTGTAATACCGCCCTCATAGTGGCGAAAGCTCTTGAATTTTCCTCCGTATTTTTCATCCGCCGACTTGAGCGCGCTGATCCATCTCTCAGCCCCGTAAGGGTGAGTGTCGTTGATAATCGCCATCGCGTCCTGCGTCGTGATCGAGTCGTCAGCCTGGAGTAGCTCAATCGCCCTGGCACCCCTTTGGTTGGTCCAGCCGGAGCGTGCCGGACCATATCCCGGCCCACTGTAGAGATAGTCCGGAGCGTCAGCCGGCGAAAAGGGGCTGTCGGGGATCATCGCATCCGGTGGGATATTGCAGTTCTGCATATATCCCTGAGGCGGATTCAGCACTTGTAGATGATCTGAGGCCGGATGAAAGCCCTGCCATGCAGATGCCGAGGTGGATCCGTCCACAGCTCGCGCCCAGTCAAATCCGGCCGGCCTCACCGGGACGCGCCCGGTTCGTTGGTAATAGATGTTGCCGCTGGTATCGGCCACCATCACGTTTTGGGGAAAGACGCTGAGGCTGGCCATGCCTTCGATGGCAGCCCGGTAGTCCTGGCCGTAATTGAGTGCAAACCAGGCGCTGGAGATATTGACCATGTCGCCGTAGGCCATGGCGGCCGCGTACGCAACACCGTCCTGCCAGGCTATTATCGGTCCGTTGTGGGAGAACCAAAGGGTATGGTTCTGAATCGGCTCTCCCTTTACCTCCAAGGTGACGGAACGGGAAAGCAAGGTCCGCCACTTACCGTCGTAGAGGTACTTCCGGTTGTCACCCTCCTTCAGGGTCAGTGCGTAGACGTCGGCAGTATCGGGTCCGCCGGTTGTCATCGCCCAGGCCATGTTTTCATTGTGACCGAGGCCTATGTAGGGAAAGCCGGCCAGGGTCACGCCGCTGCCGTGCAACGCGCCGGCATGGATCCGGAATTCCCAGAAGCGAGACGGGCCAAACCATGCCAGGTGGGGATCGATAGCGAGAATGGCTGCGCCTTCACTAGTTCGTTGGGGGGAGACGGCGAACTGATTGGAACCCCGCTCTGCCGGCTCGTAACCGGGCTCTATACCGCTCCTCCTGAGATCGCCGTAAGCTTCATCGATGGACCAGTTGTAGAGAAACAGCCTGCCGAAGGCGATCACCATATATTTGTCGACTTGCCGTCCCTGCCACCAAGCGGGGATATCCCGTGGGTGGTCGCTGTAGAAGGCGTTGATTCCGGCAACGAACATCTCGGTATGGCGCCGCATGATCGTCGGAATCTGATCCCAGTTCTCGCGGGCGGCACCATAGTGATCGAACAGGTGAGAGCGCAGGTCCGACTGCACGGCGTCCTCACCGGCAACGGCTGACAGCTCACCGATGGCGGTGAGCATATTGAGCAATAATCGCTCCGGTCGATCCTGCGCCATGGCGTAGCCCTGCGCGTATAACCCGGCTTCATCGGTGGGGGCATAGATGTGGGGAATGCCCCAACTGTCACGGTAGATGACCGTCTTGCCGGTGTCGTTGCCGGTACCAGGCAGGGCGCCGCCGAGCAGTCCGTCCGTTGCCCCGGCGCCCGACGGTGCACCGCCCAGCAGAAAGCCGATACAAACGAGTCGTAGGAGCAGAGAGCTAAATTCCATCGGTTGATTTCCCTATGCTGGTCATGGGCGGCGCGCCTTTAATCTTCGCCCGGCATGCCGGATAATCACCCCTAAAGGCGGGCCGCGCCCGAACGTTCATTATCCTCCGGCGGATCAGTTGTGCAAGGCATCAGCAGTATAGCGCGAGGACTACATCTCATCCTGCAGCCCGGCCTGCGACGCTATGTCATATTGCCCCTCCTAATAAATGTGGTCGTGTTTGTGGGGCTGTTCGGCGTCAGCTTCCGCTACTTCGATAACTGGGTGACCGACAGCCTGGCAGCTTTACCGGACTGGTTGGGGTTCCTGTCCTGGTTATTGTGGATTCTGTTCGTACTCATCGCGGTAGCATTCCTGTTCATCTTCTTTACCGTGTTCGCCAACATCATCGCGGCGCCGTTCAACGCGATCCTCTCCGCGCGGGTGGAAGATAGATTGATGAGTGGGTCTGATGGGGCGACGACTCCGATGTCAATGCTGCTGGTTCTGCCCCGTGCAGTCGCGCGAGAGATCAGCAAATTGCTCTACTACTTGCCGCGGCTGATAGGTCTTGCAGTTCTCTCGCTGATACCCGTTATCAACCTGCTGGCGCCGCCGCTGTGGCTGCTGTTTGGCAGTTGGATGATGAGCGTGCAATACACCGACTATGCCGCAGACAACAACGGCGTCAGTTTTTCGGAACTGCGCCGGCAGCTTTCAAGTGACAGAATCGCGAGCTTTGGATTTGGCCTGCCGGTCTATCTGATGCTGCTGGTTCCCTTGCTGAACCTGGTGCTGATGCCGGCCGCGGTTGCAGGCGGTACGGTTCTTTGGGTGGAAGAATTCGGATCAGCGCGGGGAGAGCCGGACGCAATTAAGAGTTGATTTCACCAACCAAGAAGACTAGGTTTGCCACAGGTACCCGAAAACAAGCTCTGAGCGGAAGGAGAGGGCTCCATGATCACCGCAATGCCACGCATCGCCATCGCCGTCAACGATTTCTCGGCCACGGTCGAGACGTTCCGGGACAAACTCGGAATGCCGGTCATCGACATGTCGGAGGGCAGTGTCAACAGCCTGGGAGCGAAGTTGGCAATGTGCGTCCCCAAGGGTGGAAGCAATATTGAACTCATGTGCCCTGCCGTTCCGGACGCGCCGCTGAGTCAAAGTCTGCAGCGGTTTCTGGATCGCCGCGGTGAGGGTCTGTTTGCTCTGATGCTCGAAGCGCCCGATCCGGACGCTGAGGCTGACGACCTGTTAGGCCGCGGCCTGAATGTGCTTCCGCTCATGGCCGGTGCAGGTGGTCGTGACGTTCATCCCAATTCGACCCACGGCGTATTGATTCGAGTCTACCCGGTGAACTCCTTTCAGGGGCAGGAGCCCGATCGAGACGCTTATTCCGACCTTTCCGGTATCGAACGAGTGATCATCGCTGTCCACGACATGGACCATGCGATTCACGTGTACGGCGATCAGTTCGCTATGGACATCGGCGAGCCGATGGTAGATGCGAGTAAAGGCGTACGATCGGCGATCTGCAATCCGCCATCGGGAGGGGTGATCGAACTCGTGACGGTAGAAGACTCGAAGCAGCCGTTCGGTAAGTCGATCGAGGGATTTCTGCGTGACAAACGCGAAGGTATGTACGCACTGGTCTTGCGGTCTAACGACCCTAAAGGGGTGGCGAAGATACTGTCGTCACGGGGTCTGAAGGTCGGCCAATCAGACGACTCGGAAGCGGTCATGGAGATCGACCGGGAGTCTACGTTTGGTGCGCTGCTCAGGATCGAACCCACGACCTGATCCGACATGGAACCGCAGGCACCGCCACCCTTTCCGGCTTACAAGGGAACAGCGCCCTTTATCATCGTGTGCTACGCCGAAGCGGATACGGAGATCGTCTATCCGGAGATTACGCGACTCCGGGATCACGGGTTTAATATCTGGTATGAAGAGGGAATCTCTTCCGGCGCCAACTGGCGGAGCGAAACTGCCGAGGCCCTATCTCACTGTCAGCTCTTCCTCTTCTACATCACGCCCGAGTGGTTGGCATCGGCCAAATGCCGCAAGGAGCTGGATTACGCCCTCGCCCACGATCGCCCCATGATAACGGTACATCTGCAGCAAACGAGGCTGCCGCCCGATCTTTACGCGAGTCTGGCTGATGTACCCTCGGTTCGTAAAGAGGACCATACCGAAAGCGACTACGAAGCCAAGCTGAGCGGCGACCTGCAGTCTCTGCTGCCTTCGACCTTGCCGCAGAGCTCACAAGCGGAGGAGGGCCGGGCGCAACGCACGCCCTGGACTCTTATCAAGACGCTGTTGTTGCCGGTCTTCGGGCTCATCTATCTGGCCTGGAAGCTAAAGGCCCTGCTGTTTGCAGCACTCAAGCTGCCAATCCTGAAATTCATCCCCATCATCCTGAAGACGGGCGGCACCATGATGCTCAGCCTCTGGTTCTACGTCGTGGCCTGGGGGGTGTGGTTTGGGGTGGGCATCGTCTATCTCCTGTTCGTGCACGAGTTGGGCCATCTGTTGGCTGCACGCAGACTCGGGATCAAAGTGGGTGCGCCGGTATTCATACCGTTTATGGGTGCTGTCATAGCGATGAAAGAAGCGCCGAAAAACGCATGGATCGAGGCGCAGATCGGCATTGGCGGACCCCTACTCGGTGCAGTCAGTGCGGTCTTGGTACACGGGCTCTATCTTGCCAGCGGCAACAAGCTGTTCGCCGCCGTTGCCTATACCGGCTATTTCCTCAACCTATTTAATCTGACGCCCGTCGGCGTACTCGACGGCGGGCGCGTGGTGCCTGTGCTCAGTCGTTGGTTGTGGGTGCTGGGATTCGCGATTATGGCCTGGCTCCTCTATGTACGATTCAACCCCATCATCCTGATTGTACTGATGTTGGGGTTGCCGCGGGTCATTTCTCTGTTCCGCAAGCAGACAGAGGAAGAGGAATTCTACCTGATCGTGACGCCCAGGCAGCGCTGGACGATGGCGGCCCTGTACTTCGGACTTATCGGCCTTCTGTCGGTGGGCATGCTCGCGACAATGGTCACCCCTTAGCCAAGCGTAGGTTACGCTGACTCGTCACTTTTCGATTCCGCACGAGCGAGTATCGCCGCCTCCTGGGCCCTCAGCTCTCTGTAGGGGCCGTCTCTAATGTCGAGGTAATCCCGCATCGATAGCTCTCCCGCGGAGATCTTGCGCTCCATTGCGTAGGATTCCTTGACGAACTCGTTCTGATTCAGTTCCTCCTGCATCAGCGCGGCGATTTCCAGTGCCTCTCTGACCCCCATCAGCTCATAGGCTTTCTGCAGGGCCCGTTTGCGCAGAGTAGCCAGATGCCATGGGACGAGGGCAACGCGTCTGGCATATACGTCGGTGAACTCATCGATGTCCTCCGCTGGGACGCAGTAGTTTGCCATGCCGTGGCGATGCGCGTCCTCGCCGGTGATACTGTCGCCGGTGAAGACCATCTCCCTGGCTATGCGCGGCGGGAGCATCCACGGGAACCACATCAGGTCTGGAGCTGCCACGTTTCTCATCGGCGGATAGCCAAACTGGCAATCGGGGGTGGTCACCAGAAGGTCACACACGAAGCACAACTCCGTTGCGCCCGCCAGAACGAAACCGTGGGTCTGGGCAATGACGGTCTTGGAGAGCTCCCAGATCTGCCAGTATTGGTTGACCAGATAACGGGCCCAGTGGCTGGTGCCCACATACTGGGAGCCGAAGTCCGGCTCTTCCGTCCCCATGCCTCCGCCAAAGTCATAACCGGCGCTAAAGCAGGGCCCGGCGCCCTTGAGGACGATCGCATTGATTTCATTGTCGCGCTCCGCCACCTTGAGGGCGTGGAAGATCTCGCCGCGAAGCTGGTGACTCAGCGCGTTCCTCTTTTCAGGGCGGTTCATGGTTACTGTCGCTACGTGGGTTTCGTGGTTGGCCTCGTAGATGACCAGCTCATAGTCGAGCGGCTCCCGGTACCACGTGGCACTGCGTATTTCAAACGGTGGTCTTTCGTCTGTTGGCATCTTACACTTCTCCTTTGCAGTCGTTATTGGCCGGATCAAGCCGTCATTATGCAAGGAATCTGACTGAAGTGCTTGGGTCGGATATCCGATAACATCAGATTTGAGTGGCACGGAGTACGCATGGACAAGATAGAGTGGTCAGACAGATTCAGTGTTGGCGTGGCAGTTCTCGACGATCAACACAGCACCCTGGTCGGCATGATCAACAAACTGATCGATACGCCAAACGTCCCCAGCAATTCGGCGGTCATCACAGAACTGTTGGACGGCATGATCCAATACGCGATCACGCACTTTGAAACGGAAGAGGGGTTGATGCGCAGACACACCTATCCCGACTTCGAGTCCCAGAAGGAACAGCATGTTGAGTTTATGCAGAGCACGGCGGAATTCTGTAAAGTCGAGGAAGATACGGTGGTCGTGCATGACTTTTCCGATTCCATCCTGACGTATCTGCGCGATTGGTGGACAAATCATATCCTCATCGACGACATGAAGTACAAGTCCTTCTTCGCGGACCAGGGCAGGTCCTGAAACCTATTCCACTCGGTGGTTGCTTGACCGGATTCATGGTGTAATTGCGACGTTGCTGGCAACGAGTGGAGTCTCAGTATGGACAACAAGGTGGTGTTGATCACCGGCGGCAGCCGGGGGTTGGGTCGGGCCATGGCGTTGGGTTTCGCCAGGGAGGGGGGCCACGTCGCAATCGTCAGCCGCAAGATCGACAGTTGCAGGAAGACCGCAGAGGAAGTGGAGGCCTTAGGGGGGAAGGCCCTTGCTTACGCGGCCCACGTGGGTCATTGGGATGAATTGGAGCCAATGGTCGATGCCGTGGTCGAGCACTTCGGCAGGATCGACGTGCTGATCAATAACGCCGGCATGTCTCCCCTTTACGAATCGCTGGACCAGGTAACTGAGGAACTGTTCGACAAGGTCATCGGCGTGAATCTCAAAGGCCCATATCGACTGTCCGCTCTGGTTGGCAAGCACATGGCCGAAGGGGAGGGTGGCTGCATCATCAATGTCAGCAGCACTGCTGCGGTAAGACCCTCCCCGAATTCGGAACCCTATGGGGCGGCAAAAGCGGGTCTCAACGCGATCACGAACTCCTTTGCCCATGCTTTCGGGCCTAAAGTCAGAGTCAACTGCATCATGGCAGGTCCCTTTCTGACCGACATATCGAAAGCCTGGGATATGCAGGCGTTCGAGCGACAGGCCAAGGCAATGCCCCTCGGCCGCGGAGGGCAGCCGGATGAGGTCGTTGGGGCGGCGTTGTATCTCGCCAGTGACAGTGCCAGTTTTACCACCGGCGCGGTTCTGGCGGTCGATGGGGGAAACCATTAGCTAACTGTTGGGTACAGCCAATAGAAGATTCCGGTCCATTGTCGTCGCGTCTGGCCAATTAGGCCCGTACCGTAGGGAGAATTCATGGCTGTTGGTCTGGCCGAACTCATTATCGTCTGCCTGATCGTGGATTGGGCCTTTCGCAAGCTCAAGGTGCCCGGGCTGATCGGCATGCTGTTTGTGGGAATGCTGGCTGGTCCGTATATGCTCGACCTACTGGCGCCGGAATTGCTGAGTATCTCTGCGGACCTGCGGCTCATCGCCCTGATCGTAATTCTGTTGCGCGCCGGGCTTGAAGTCAGTCGTAAGGTGCTCAACCGCGTGGGCAAGACGGTGCTGGTGCTGTCCGTCGTACCAGCGCTGTTTGAAATTGCCGCCGTGACCTTGCTTGGACCGCACCTGCTCGGACTCACCTACCTGGAATCGGCCATTCTCGGCGCAATCCTCGGCGCGGTCTCACCGGCGGTGGTGGTGCCGCTGATGATCGACTTTATAGAACGGCGCAAAGGCGTGGGTAAGGGGATCCCAACCCTCGTGCTTGCAGCATCCGCAATTGACGATGTCTTCGTGATCGTCATTTTCAGTGTCTTGCTGGGCATCTATAGCGGTCAGAACATCAGCATCGCGTGGCAGCTGGCCGGCATTCCCGTTTCGATCCTGCTGGGCGTATGTGTCGGTCTGGGTGTGGGCTTCGTGCTCTACCGCTTGTTCGATCGCTTCAATCCCCGTGCCACCAAACGGGCGTTGATCATCCTCGGTATCTCCATTTTGCTGGTGCACCTTGAAAGTCTGCTTGAGAACATCGTTCCCTTCGCATCACTGCTGGCTGTCATGGGCATCGGATTCATCATCCTGGAAAAACACGAGCACATGGCCCATGAACTGTCGGCCAAGTTCAGCAAGATATGGGTGCTGGCCGAGATTATTCTGTTTACCATGGTGGGTGGGCAGGTCGATATAGACGTTGCCCTCGACACCGGCGTGATGGGGATGGCCCTGATTTTACTCGGTCTTGTGGCTCGCAGTCTCGGCACCTTTCTGTGTCTGCTCAGAAGCGAACTCACCCTGCAGGAACGAGCGTTTGTGGTCGTGGCCTATCTGCCAAAAGCTACGGTACAGGCCGCCATCGGTGCAGCGCCGCTGGCCGCGATGAAGCTTGCGGGACTGAGTTCCGGGCCGGGCGAAATCATACTTGCTTGCGCCGTTCTCAGCATCTTGCTGACGGCCCCACTGGGGGCTTGGGCAATCGCTCTTACAGGTGAGCGGGTGCTGGTCCCGGGCGTACCGGGTGAGGATGACTCGCGCGAGGCCGCTCTTGAGAGTTTGCCCCACGGAGAAGATCTGATCTGAAGAGCGTAGCCGGGCAGTGTCCTACGATGCTAACGATTCTACTATGCGGTCGATTACTTTTTTGGCGTCGGCGCACCAACGCAGCACGATAACCAGGTCGAGTTCCGGTTCGATGAATACCACATTGCCGCCGGCGCCCCTGGCCGCGAAACTCCTGGCTGAACAATTGTTGGCGATGGATGCCTCGTGATTCAGCCACCACAGGAAGCCGTAGTGCGGATTCATGGTGCAGGGCTCCGTCATGGAATCCACCCAGTCTTCGGACAGTATGCGCTTTGTGTTCCAGAGACCGCGCCGCAGGAACAGCAGTCCGAACCTGGCATGATCGAAGCAGTCTATCCAGAGACCGCCGCCCCAATGGGCGCCTCCGGATACCGATTGCATCTTGTCACCATCCACATCCACCCAGGAGTTTTCATAGCCGTGCCAGTGCCAGTTGTCTGACGCTCCGATCGGGTCCATCAACTCTCTCTTGAGGAATTGCGGCAAGGGTTCGCGCAGCAGGCGCAGTAAGGCCAGGGCGGTACGGTTTACGCGCACGTCGTTGTACTCCCAGAAATCTCCGGGGGGATGGAGTCTGCGCTCGGGGTTGTTGGCGACCGCTACCATGGGTGCGGTTTTGGTTCTGTTAGAAGCGGTCGTGCCAGACGTGGTCGCACTGGAGGCGGTCGTGCCAGAAGTGGTCGTGCCAGAAGTGGTCGTGCCAGAAGTGGCCGAGCCGGATGTGGTTCCCACCTGGCGGCCCCGGTCTATCCAATCCGGGATGCCGAACAACTCGCCCTCCCACTCGCTGGTCTGCTGCAACAGGTGGCGCCAAGTGATGGTTGCATTGTGTTCGGACTCGAAGCCCCCATCCGATACGTAAGCGGAAACACGATCATCGACACTGCCGATCAGCCTCCGATCCACTGCTAGCCCGGCGACTGCTGAGATATAGCTCTTGGTGGCGCTGAAGGTTACTTCGTCACTCGATGGATCGCCGTATTCGCCAATGATAAAACCGTGTCGCATCACCAGTCCGGCGGGACCCGATCGGTTCTTGATGGGGCCGAGTATGCGATCGAACGGGTGTCTTGTGCCGTTGGGTAAATACCGAGTGAGATCGTGGGACCAACCGATCTCTTCGGTCGCTGCGAACTGCAGCGCATCGTCAAAGGCATCCGGCCTGAAGCCCGCCTCCTGAGGTGCTTTATGCTGCCACTTATCCTTCGGTGGTGTGTAGTCGCTCATCAAACAGCGCCACTATTCCGGCACGGGACGGGCGCGTTGGTTATAGAGCAGATTGCGGCGTCGCTCGATCTCCTCCTTGCTCAGCTTGGAGTAGTCCTCTCCCATATCGTCACCTGCTTCCATGCCGCGCTGCACTGCGGGTCGCGCCAGCAACTCTTCATACCACCTCTTCACGTATTTGAAGTCGTCCAGCTCCTGTCCCTGACCCTTCCAACCTGCACACCAGGGATAGCTGATCATATCGGCTATGCTGTATTCTTCACCGCCCAGATAGGGACCCTCGTAGAGACGATTGTTCATCACACCGTAGAGCCGGTTTGCCTCGTCTGTAAAGCGGCGCACTGCGTAGGTTTGATCGCCCTGGTTATCGCCCAAACGGCGAAAGTGTCCGCATTCTCCCAGTTTCGGTCCCTGGTTGGCCATCTGCCACATCACCCACTGGCAGACCTCATATCGCTGCCTCGGCTCATCCGGCCAGAACTGTCCGGTCTTGTCCGCGATGTACATCATGATCGCACCGGACTCGAACACGGAGATGGGTTCTCCTCCGCCGAGCGGGTCGCGGTCGACGATGGCGGGCATGCGGTTATTGGGGCTCATGTTGAGGAATTCGTCGGTGAACTGATCGCCACGGCCTATATTGCAGGGCACGATGGTGTATTCGACACCGCACTCCTCCAGCAGGATGGTTACCTTCTTGCCGTTGGGTGTCGGCCAGTAGTGCACGTCGATCATGGTCTTCTCCTCAGGGACTTATTGATCAGCGAGAGTGTAACATGGGCAAACGCGGTGTCTTTTGTGCTTTTTGGTGCGCTTACGCCAGATAGCTGGAGCGAAACTGAATGCCCCAGTGGCCATCCTGAAGGGTCGCAATCCAGAGGGTATTGAACTGGTTGTAGGTTTCCCCTTCTGCATTGCGACGCGTGACGGTCATGGCTACGTGTACCTTGTCCTCGCCATCGTGAATTACATCCGCCGATTCCACCACGGTGTGGTGCCACCCCTCGGCGGCAAGCGATTCAGCCAGCCTTTCGGACTGGTGTTGGAACTGCTGGGCGGAATCAAAGGTGAAAAACCTGCCTCTCGCCAGGCGAACGTGGGGAAAGTTGAACGCGGCGCTCATGGCGCCCATGTCCAGACGGTTGAATCCGTCGATATAGGCGTTCACTGCGCCGAGGGCAGCGTCGGCGTTAGAACTCGCCATGTCTTCCCTCCCCATCGGCAAAGCGTTTAGCGCCCTCGCGCGTTTCGCCCGAGCGTATCACCTCGAGCCCGAGCCTGGTTTCCTCGCTGAGTGCGTCGTCGAGGCCGAGGTGCCACTGCAGGTAGGAGGAGGTCCGGTCGGAGCGCATACACATCTGAGGGAAACGAGTGAGTTGTCGGGCAAGTTCCAGGGCACCCTCTAGGGCCTCCCCTTTGGGCACCAGACGATTGGCCAGACCCATGGCCTTCGCTTCTTCGCCACTCACTCCCCGACCCGTGAGAATCAAGTCGAGGGCGTTGCTGTGTCCCAGCATGCGGGTGAGTCGAATGGTGCCGCCGTCCACCAACGGGACCCCCCAGCGGCGACAGAAAACGCCGAACACGGCATCCTCGGCAGCGACCCTGAGATCACACCAAATGGCCAGTTCGAGGCCGCCGGCCACGGCGTAACCTTCCACGGCAGCGATTACAGGTTTGGATAACAGCATCCGGGAAGGACCCATGGGGCCGTCGCCATCTGCTGCAGCACGGTTACCGCGCCCCTCAGCGACCCCCTTAAGATCTGCTCCAGCGCAGAAAGTGCCTTCCGCTCCAGTTAGAATGGCCACCTTCGCTGCATCGTCAGCGTCAAATCCGCGAAAGGCGTCCGCCAATTCTACAGCGGTTGGGCCATCGACGGCATTGCGAACGTTGGGTCGCTGGATGGTGACAATTGTAATGTCCTCTTGTCTTTCAACTAAGACATTGCTCATGCTGGCTCCTTCAGCAGTGTTTTGCTGCGCGTTTGTTGTAGTTTGTTTGCAGGAGTTCTCCTGCTAAGAATGTCAAGAGACAGTTCGATCACCTCTCTTGCCTCGTTAGGTGTGGTGGTACCTATGGTAACCATATCCTGCTCGCGGATGGTATTCCATACGAAGGAGAGCCCGACGACGGGTAACAGGCTTCCTGCAGCCAGCGGCTTGATGGTCATCACCGGCTTTCTGGCATCATTGATTATGCGCATGACCCAGTCCGCCTCTACCTGCATGAGAAAGCCCGCGGCATTGTATAACTGGATGTACGACTCGATATCGGCGCCGGTATGATCCGCTATGACCACCGATTCCGGCATGTGGGTGGATAGGCCCGGCACCATCTCGTACTGCCGGATCAGTTTTGTGTAACGGTCGATGTCCCGAATCACGTGATTCATGCGATCCAGTAGAGCATCGGTCACCATCTGGTGGGGGAAACAGAAGGTCGCTCCCTGTTTCTTGCAGCCCTCGATCACCCGTTCAGGCTCGTTCTCGGGCGGGCCGCCCGGTTTTACATTGAAGTGCGGGGTTAGAATGAGTTTTACCTGACGACCGGTCGCCTCCTGCAGATCCCGCACTGCGTCGCAGAGGATGGGAGCCGGTGGTGCCATCACCGTATCGACGCCATAGTGCATAAACACCTTCAAAATATCGACGATGCGCTCGCGGGACTGATAGCTCCGAATGAACTTGTCCTTGGCCGCACTGGTGTGGGAATAACCGAGAAACCAGTTGGTGCCGGCGATGAGACGGGACACAGATATGCCGCCGACCGATGTTCTTGGGAATTCGTTCATCGTCGCTGAGCTCCTTCATTGCTGTAGGGGGGTGGATCGAAATGCAGGCTTGATGGCAGCACTTCAGTTTAGCCCTGGACAACTGATAAACTCCACAAAAGATTGATATCATCCTCGCCGTGGAAACCGTCAGAAAATCGATCGACAGGCATTGTCGCAATCCAGTGAGCATCGTTCTGGCCTTTGCCATGCTTGTGGCGTTGGCGGCCGGTGGGGCGACCGTTGGCGACTGCCTCAGAGGCGATCTGGATGGCCGATTCTGCGATGAAAATGGCGATCTGGTAGCGGACCTGCCGAAGGATGAAGGCGCCTGGCTCGATCCGAGCACGTTGGTGTTTGCCTATACGCCGGTTGAGGATCCGGCGGTATACCGGGACGTATGGTCGGAGTTTCTCGACCACCTGCAACGGACCACCGGCAGAGACGTGGTGTTCTTCCCGGTGCAATCCAACGCCGCTCAACTCGAAGCGATGCGATCCGGTCGCCTGCACGTGGCGGGATTCAACACCGGCTCCACACCGCTGGCGGTCAACTGTGCAGGATTCGTCCCCTTCACCATGATGGCGGCGCGGGACGGATCATTCGGTTATCAGATGGAGATCATTACCTGGCCGGGCAGTGGTATCGAAGCCATCGAAGATCTGAAGGGAAGAACGCTTGCATTTTCATCACCGACCTCCAACTCCGGATTCAAGGCGCCTTCGGCAATTCTGCGCGCCGAGTTCAATCTGGTGGCGGGCCGTGACTTTTCCACCATCTTTTCAGGGAAGCATGACAACACAGTGCTCGGTGTTGTGCACCGGGATTATGACGCGGGCGCCATTGCCAACTCCGTCAAGATCAGGATGATCTCAAGGAAGGTGATCAAGGAGACCGACGTCAAGGTGCTGTTTAGATCGGAGACCTTTCCCACTACCGCCTACGGTCATGCCTACAACCTGCAACCCGACTTGGCAAAGAGGGTGCGCGATGCCTTTGCCACGTTCGACTGGCAGGGCAGCAGACTTCTGGCGGAGTTTCAGAAATCCGGCGATGAGAGTTTCATTCCCATCTCCTACCGGGAACGCTGGGGGGTTATTCGTGACATTGATGCAGCCAACGACGTTTCCTATGGCTGTCGCTGACGGACCATGGCATGCTGCGGCTAAAGAATCTGACAAAACGCTACCAGGCAGGTGACGATGCCTTAAAGGGGATCGACCTCGAGGTGCCTGATGGGCAGGTGGTCGCCCTGATCGGCCCATCCGGAGCGGGCAAGAGCACGCTAATTCGCTGCATCAACCGCCTGGTGGAACCGACTTCCGGCGAGGTGTTCCTCGATGATGAAGAACTGACCGCCCTAGGCACTCGTAAATTGCGTCGCGCCAGGCGGCGGATGGCGATGATCTTTCAGGAATATGCGCTGATCGAACGGCTCACGGTGATGGAAAACGTGCTGTCGGGTCAGTTGGGCTATGTTGGTTTCTTGCGCAGTTTTTTCAGGCGCTTCCCGGCCGCAACCGTACAACGGGCATTCGAATTGCTGCAACGGGTGGATCTGGCGGAACACTACGACAAGAGGGCCGATGAACTGTCGGGAGGACAAAGACAGCGGGTCGGCATCGCCCGAGCGATTCTGCAGCAACCGGACATCCTGCTGGTGGACGAACCCACAGCCAGTCTCGATCCGCGCACGTCTCGTCAGATCATGCGGCTGCTCTGCGAGCTCTGCAGTGAACGACGCCTTGCGGCCATCGTCAACATTCACGATGTCGAATTGGCCCGGATCTTCGTGTCGAGGATCGTCGGATTGCGCGAGGGCGTCGTAGTATTTGACGGCCGGCCAGAGGATCTCACAACCGAGGTCCTTACCGAGATCTATGGGGAGGAGGACTGGCAAGCCACAAACGATAATGCTGAGGAGCGGTCATCGATGGCGAAAGAGACACTGGCAGACCAGATGAAGGGGCTGTCGCAATGAACGATGTTGCCTTTGATGCAAGAACGTGGCGGCCCCCGGGGTTGATTCGAAGCACTCTGTGGCGCTGGGTGCTGGCAGTTGCTGTAGCTGTGTATTTTGCTGCGGCGTTTGGCACTCTCGACGTGAATTGGCTGCGCATAAGCCAAGGTATTGGCAGGGGAGTTACCTTCGTTGCGGCGTTTGCAGCTCCGGATTTCATCACTCATTGGCGCGACATTAGCGAAGGGTTAGTGGAGAGCCTGACCATGACAGGGGCCGCGACTGCGATCGGCATCGCATTGTCCCTACCGATTGGACTCGGAGCTGCCAGGAATATCGCGCCGCTTCCTATATACCTCACGTGTAGGGCGGTGGTGGCCCTCGCGCGCAGCTTTCAGGAAGTCATTCTCGCCATCTTCTTCGTGGCCATGTTCGGCTTTGGCCCCTTCGCGGGGTTGGTCACGCTTTCGGTGGCCACCATCGGCTTCTTCGCAAAATTGCTGGCGGAGGAGATCGAAGCGATGGATCCGGCGCAGGCGGAAGCGGTCCGGGCCACCGGCGCCGGATGGTTGCAGTGGATCGATTACGGCGTGACGCCCCAGGTGATGCCGAGAATTATCGGTCTGTCCCTATACCGGTTGGACATCAATTTTCGCGAGTCGGCGGTGGTGGGAATCGTCGGCGGTGGCGGCATCGGAGCAACGCTAAACACGGCGTTCGACCGCTATGAATTCGAAACTGCGGCGGCGATTCTGCTGATCATCATCGGCATCGTTATGCTTGCCGAGTATCTGTCCGGACTGATTCGGGCGAGGCTGCAGTAGATGGCTGTGCGCGATGGCGAACTGTTGACCTGGCGGCGCAGAACACGCGCCGAAGAACTGCTGGTGTGGGCCGGTTGGCTGCTGGGGCTGTCGCTTGTCATCTTCTGTTGGCAGCGCATCTCGGCAACTACCACCTGGGTCTTCGTTGCCGACGCCCCGAGGGTCGCCCTCGATATTGGCGACCGGATGGTCCCGCCGAAGTGGTCCTATGGCGTAGATCTGCTCGGACCACTGTGGGATACGATCAATATCGCAACCATGGGAACGATTCTGTCCGTGCTGTTGGCCACGCCGGTCGCGTTCCTGGCAGCTACGAATACGACCCCGAGCAAGCGCTTTGTTAGACCTCTGGCGCTGCTGATCATCGTCTCTTCCCGCTCCATCAACTCCCTCATCTGGGGTTTGCTGTTGGTCACTATCATCGGCCCGGGGGTCGTTGCCGGGATCTTTGCCATCACGTTCCGCTCCATCGGGTTTGTGGCCAAACTTCTCTATGAAGCAATTGAGGAGATCGACCAACGGCAGGTGGAGGCCATTGCCGCTACCGGCGCAGGCGAGGGGCAAGTGATCACATTTGCCATCTGGCCGCAGATTTTGCCCGCCTTTGCCGGGACCAGCGTATTTCGCTGGGACATCAATATACGGGAATCCACTGTATTGGGCCTGGTGGGAGCCGGCGGCATCGGTCTGGAACTGCAGGCATCCATCAATATAGTAGCCTGGCAGCAGGTTTCTGTTATTCTGCTGGCCATACTGTCAACTGTGATCGTGAGCGAGTGGATTTCGGCGAAGGTTCGTCATGCAGTCATCTAAAGGACCGTAAGGGGCCGAATGAAAGCGACGTATAGCAGATGCTACTGCCTGATCCTGTTGATGGCTCTGCTGGCCACCGGTTGTGTTGGGGCAGGATCTGACCGGCCTCTGGTGATAGCACACCGCGGTGCCAGCGGCTACCTGCCGGAGCATACCCTTGAGGGTTATGCGTTGGCCATTCGGATGGGCGCAGACTACATCGAACCGGATCTGGTGCTCAGCAAAGATGGTGTTTTGATATGCAGACACGATCACTATCTGAGCAAATCGACCGATATTGAGGCCCATCCGCAGTTCTTAGATCGTAAGAGGACGATTAACGGTCGGGAAGACTGGTACACCGAAGATTTCTCCCTGGCGGAGATAAAGGTCCTTCGGGCGAGGCAGGCTTTCCGGGGTCGCTCCAAGGAGCACGACGACAAGTATGCAATTCCCACCTTTCAGCAGGTGATCGATTTGGTGAAAAGGGAATCTGCTGCAACCGGACGCGTAATTGGTCTCTACCCGGAGACCAAGCAAGCTGCCTATTTCAAATCCAGGGGTTTTGACGTTGCTGCAATCCTCCTTGATATCTTGCAGCGCAATGGCCTCGGTGGTGACAGATTCCCTGTCTACATACAATCGTTTGAAGCTGACATTCTCAAAGAGTTGAGCGGCAGGACCGATCTCCCGCTGGTGCAACTGGTCAGCCCTGTGAGAGATGCTTACGGCAGGTCCGATCCGGCCCGCTCCAGCTTCGTCTCGAGGAACTAGCCCACTACGCA
>CEPV01001900.1_pt1 | contig 36087 bp, 34 predicted proteins | sample 530451 | NCBI WGS metagenome assembly CEPV01 (sample SAMEA2620097, study PRJEB7988) | marine metagenome | isolation source: saline water (ENVO:00002010), including
AGCCCCTCCGATAGAAGAAGCAATCTCTGACGCTCCGTTGGAAAAGACCGGAATAAGTATGCTGCCGGGGGCATAACTGGCCCAGACGCCGAGGCCGAACTGCACACCCTGCTTCAGCTCCGGGTCCTGGACCAGGGCCTTGATCCCCTTCGTGGCAATGTTGATATTGGTGCCCCCCATGCTCCCGGAGGTATCGAGCATGATCAGCACATTGGCCTTGGCGCCGGCATTTGCCGATAACGGCGGCGACTTGGCCTGGGCGGAGAAGGCCGCAAGAAGAATCGACAGCAGGAGCAGTCGGGCCGCTGTTTTCATTGCCCCCCGCCTGTTTCGGTGACATCGTCAATCGTCGTGATCTCGCCATCTGCGGGGGGCTGGCCCTCTCCAATCTCCTTGTTCTGCTCTTGCTGTTGGCGCTCTTCTTCAAGGCGCTGTTTCTCATCCCCTTCGATGCGGGCCGCCTCATCACCGGTGTAGTAGCGGTGTATCAGCCTTTCATGGGAGATCGAGGTGATAATGACGTGTTCGGCCGAACCCTCAGACCAGTATTCGGCGAGGGCGCCATGGCGCTGGATGGTGTAGCTGGATTCCTCGTCCACACCTGCGGGCCGAGAACCATAGCGGCCCGCAAACCAGTTCAACAGCGCCGGAGCGGTGGCCGCCACACTGATCTCGGTGAGCTGGTCGTAATAGAAGATAAAGTCGATGGTGGCATCGGCAAAGCGGCTGTCGCTGCGGCATACGGTGGCACCCGGCAGTGAGACCTGATGATGATCACCGACCCTGACGGCTTGCGGATCTGAACCCTGCTCATCCCCACCGGGCGCGGGAAGGGCGGCCTGAAGATCGGCCACTGAAGTGCCGAAGGCAAAACGCTGGACCACACAGCCATTGGCTACCGGCGGGAGGCCGCCCATGACTGTAAAGAATAATAAAATCAGACCTTTGCGCATCCGGAATCTCCTATCGCACCCAGGAGAGTACAGCTTCGATGTCCCGCCGTATACCCTCAGGGCCTTGGCCGCTGCCATTGATGTGGTAGAACTGCTTTCGAATCGTCCCCTTCTGATCGTAGCCAAACGTCATCTCAATCGCCTCTCCGGCCGTACCCTCGACCAGGGTTTGATCAAACTGCTTGATATTGCAAGTATAGCTGAATTTTCCCAATCGAGCTCTGACCTTTGCCCCCTCAGAACCTGGGTTGTGGAGTGAATCCATTTTCCTGACCGGCAGATCGAGGCCGTTGGCGTTCGCCAAAGCCCCCCCCCAGGGGCCGCTCTGCCCCAGAATATAGTTCTTGGAATCTTCTACGCAGGAATCGGCGGCATAAAAGGCTTCAGTCCTGGCAGAAGCCCTATCCACCAGTTGAACATCACTGCCCACTCTATAGAAGAGGGCCACTCCAATCAGCGACATTACCGTTGTCAGCAACAGCGTCACCACCAGGATAGCGCCCTCCTGATTCAAACCCCCCATCGAGGACTCCAGGCGCACCGGCCGATTCCGATCTGAAGTGGTTGTGAATTTGTCTTCTGTCTGTTTCATGATCATCGCTGTGGGAAAAAGTCCTTTGTCTGCCAGCCTCCATTGGCTTTTCGCGCCTGCACCTGGATCTTGGCATCGGGGCCAACCCCCCCCAGGGCAACGACCTTGCCCTGGGTATAGGGGATGTTCAAAACCCGCAGATGCTTATTGAAGGCATTAGCCAGTGCCGTTGCGGTTGCCAAACAGTTGATCTCGGTCCGGCTTCCGCAGCAGAGCTTGCCGATTGTATTGCTGCCATCCGCATTGAAGGCATAGAGCTTTTGGTTGGCGCCACCACAGCCCCCGCCAAAACTGAGAGTCTCTTCAATGGCATTGAAGATCGGGACCTGGGTAAGATCCGTGGCGGCAAGATTTCTCAGGATAACGGTCGAAAAGAATTCATCACGAAGATACCTATCCTGCTTGCCCAGTCCCTTGCCCTCGGTACGGCTGTCGAGATAGTGCCTACCGCTCTTTCGCGGAAACGGCTTCGCAGTGGATCCATATTCCTTATCGGACCTTCTTATCATGCTGATGTCGACCACATAGCCGGAGCCGACATCATAGGTAAACTGCAGATCATCAACCCCATCAGCAATCAGTGCCGAATTGGGGCCACTGTAGCAGGGTGCCTGACGGCCACCGGAGGCGCAACTGCCCTGGGTGCTTGACCAGGTTGACCCAATCAATACCTCTTTGGTCCGGTAGAGGTTGTAGGGGCCTGTTGGGCGACATGCTGGGGCCCCCGGCTGATCACAGGCATAGTAGCTGATCCGCATCCGATCGACGTTGGGTTGCTGAACAGCACAATTATTGTTGAGTGCCGGACCGTCGTCATACTGAATGGTGATCATCTCGGTGAGAGCACCGGCCAGGCTCTGGATCCGGATGGGCTGGCTGAGGTGCCCCAGGCAGTAGTCATGGTAACCGGTCTGGCGAATATCCCGACTCATCAAGTCGAGCACTGAGCGGCCCGTTCCATGCATCTCGGAGACCTCGATCACTTTGTCGTATTGATTCTTGATCAGGCTGTAGGAGCCATAGGCTGCTGCCGCCACAATTGAACTCACCACCATGGCCACCAACAACTCAACCATGGTGAATCCCGATTGGTTATGCCGGCAAATACGGAGTTTATGGAGAGACATAGACCACCTGCTTCATCACCACCTGGGCTCTTCCCCCGTTGGCTTTAAGCACCACTTCGATGACTCTCTGGCTGGCATTGGATGCGCTGCAGGGCTGACCCCCGGTCAGGGGTCTGACCCGAACTGTCCGCTGATCACCCCGCGAGGTTGTCAGACCATCCTCCATACGCTGGCACCAACGCGCCATCCGCTGTTGTACCGGCATCGCCTTTTTGTCAAAGGGAGGGCATTGCACCCCCCCGCCCGCTGCCACCCAAGACCCGGTATAGTCACACTGGCCCTGTAGGTCAGCGGCAACGGTCTCCACAATCTGCCTCGCCTGCATCTTCATCCGCTCTTTCTCAATGGTGTTCTGCAGTGATCGATCAGCAATGGAGACGAGCCCGAATACAGCGACAAATGAGATCCCGACAATGGCGATGGCCATCACACCCTCGATCAGGGTAAATCCCGACTGCTGGAGCGACCCGGATTCAACCCTCCCCCTTGTAGTCAGTTTAGCCATCAACCTCATCGCCTCTGGAAGTCATTTCTTTTTACCTCTAATCGAAAAATCGATATGAGTCTCCGTGATCGCTTTGCTTTCCGAGATCGGCTCAATGCTAGCAAATTTAATCAGACTTGGAAGTGATGGCCATCACACTAAAGAACAAATAACTTATTCTTTTTTTCAATGCGTTATATCTTTACATATCAATATAAACATTGCCGGCTTGTGTGCTCCACTTCGCTCGAGTCATAAAACTGGTGGGCTGATTGATCTGAAGTCGATACCTGATATCGTTTGGGCTGCCTGCTGGGCTCTGGATTATGTAGGTGTAGGGAGTTGCATTGGGATTCCCGCTTGACGAGCTGTCACGATGGAAGCAGAGCCGATTAGGCCCGATCAAAGTGGCCTGAGCCACTGGAATGACAACCGTTCTGGGATTAACATTGTCCGGGTAGGCAATCCAGGTTCCGCCCACACAATCCGTAGATGGAGGCGCCGCACCACCACCGATATCAAAATAAAAAGCGCTCACTGTCCATTCATTGCCGACGGCGGCAAAGGTGACCCGAACTGTTGTCGAACGTGCTTCGGCTTCACTCTTCATGATTCGAATAAAACCGCCAAGCTCCTCAAAATAAGAGGCAAGCTTGCGCTGTGTCTGCCAGCCATCCATGGCCGGAAAACCAAAGAAGCCGATGATGGCAATGATCGCCACCACGACAAGCAACTCAAGAAGAGTCAGGCCCTCCTGGCGTTGAGAGAAAAAAACAGCAAATCTCATTACTTCTCCGGCATATCGATAGCACCGCGGGACACCAACTCTTCAATGGACTTCTCCATGGTCATCATCCCTTCAGCGCGTGCTGTCTGCATAATCCCAGGCACCTGATGGATCTTGTTCTCACGGATGAGGTTTTGCACCGCATTATTGCAGAGCATCACCTCGAAGGAGCCGACCCTTCCACCCCCCTTTTTTTTGTGAAGTGTCTGGGTCATAACCATCCGGAGCGATTCAGCCAACTGACTCCGAACTTGGCCCTGCTGCCCCGGGGGAAAGACATCGATGATGCGATTGATGGTGCTGGGGGCACTGTTCGTGTGCAGCGTACCAAACACCAGATGCCCTGTCTCTGCCGCTGTCAGTGCCAGGGAGATGGTCTCAACATCCCGTAATTCGCCCACCAGGATAAAGTCAGGATCCTCTCTCAGGGCCGCACGGAGAGCGCTTTCAAAAGAGTAGGCATCTCGTCCAATTTCTCGCTGATTGATGATGCAGTTTTTGCTGCTGTGGACAAATTCTATCGGGTCTTCAATTGTCAGGATATGCCCGTTCCGCTCCTCATTGATCTTGTCCACCATGGCCGCGAGTGAGGTTGACTTACCGGACCCAGTGGGGCCGGTAACCAAGATCAGCCCATTTTCAGCCCTGGTCATGTCATAGACCACAGGGGGGAGACCCAAAAGTTCTAGTTTTGGAATTTCAGTCTCAATCTTTCTTAGTACAAATGCCGGACCTGTCATGGTGTGGAAAAAATTCGCACGGAACCGAACCTGTCCTGCCGAAATACCCAGATCGACATTTTTCTCTTCATCAAATCTCTCAGCATGAACCGGATCCATGCAAGCAGAGATAAAGCGAGAGACCTCATCACGAGTCGGGGTATCCTCAACAAAAGTACGGATAACACCATCTTCCCGGATTGCAATGGGCTGGTCTGACCTGACGTGGATATCGGATAGTGAATATTCACTTGCATACCGTTCGATTCGTTCTAGCATTCCCCCCCCTTGCTTAGATTGAGTTCTCTCTGCCTCTTGACCATGGACGATACCATGATGAACCAATAGTATTTCTGAATCACCCAAGATTAACTTTAGCACACCCGATAGACTCTGTCTGACTGATTGAGTCTGTTGATTGTTGTTCAACAGAACACCTGATATCGTTCCATGGCGAGACCTTTAAACCAGCATCTTTTTGAGACTTGGAGATTCAATGTGACCGAAGAGCCCCCCTCAACAGAACCATCGAAGAACCCGGAAATTGTCGAGACCTCCATCGTCCCCTCCCAGGCTCACCAGAAAAGACTTGAGAGTGACGAGATCATTGGTTTGGTGAGGGCGACGGCATCATTCCTTCGTCAAGCTGACCCCGGTAAAGAGAACCGAGCCTTCGAAACGCTCCAGTCTCAATTACGCCTGTGGATCTTCGCCTCGCTCCTTTTGACTCTGGCCGCACTATTGGGTTGGTGGCTCTATACAACCAACCATACGGAATTTGAGGGAAAACTGGCTCTTGCTGATAGTCGCGTTATGGACCTCAACCTAGTTGCCATTGAACTCAAAACACAGCTTGAAGCCTCGTCCAGAGAAAATGCAAAACTGGAAGGGCAGTACTCGATAATGAGAGAGCGACAGAATAATGCCCAAAATACAGTTGAAGTTCTTCGCTCATCGAAGGCCAACCTTGAACAAAAACAACACTCCCTCGAAACCCAAATTGGTGAGTTGATCTCACAACAAGCAAAAACCCAGCAAGACCTTGCCAACTCACATGCAATGATCGGGAATGCTGAGACCAAGCTTCAAGGCTACCAATCAACGCTTGAAGAGCACTCGCTTGACATCCAACAGGCCGAAGACAAAATCAAACAACAGCGTCAGCTGCTTGACTCTTCATTTGTAAAACAGAGTGAACTGCAAGCGGCTCTCAATAAATCAACATTCATTGCCGACCAGCTTCGCAGTCGATTGGATCAATCTGAGTCAGATGCCAAAGAAGCCAAGAGCCAACTCTCCCTCACGCGTCAACTTCTCGACAAGACAAAATCAGACCTCCAGAAAGAGGCTGAAGGAAGGCTTCGCCTTGAAGGACTCCTGGACCATACGCTCGATCAGCAAAAAGAGTTGCCAACCAATGCGCCCCCATCTGACGAGCCCCGTTCTTTCTCACTCGGGATCTATTATCGTGACAGGGGCAGCTATGAAGCTGCTGCAAATGAATTCAAAAAAACTCTGGTCTCAAATCCCCTTCATTTTGAATCCATGATGAACCTGGGGCAACAATACCTTCTTGGACGTGGGGTAGAAAAGAGCCTGGAAAAAGCCTTTCAACTCTATAAACAGGTCGCCGATCAGAGCAACAATGAGTTGACCGGGGATGCCCAATACATCGTTGGAATCTACTACCTAAGGGGCACTGGGACAAAACCCTCAAAGTCAAAAGCACGGTATTACCTTAGACTTGCCATGGAAAAAGGACACCCAAGAGCACAGATTGCCCTTTCGGCCCTGGAATCTGAAAGCGCCACCCCCTCACCCAATTAAGACTGCTATAATGATATTCAACAGGGAGTATTGAGTTGCACTTTTGAAACAATTGGCGAGATTCGCACCCATAGTGAACTTCACCTCTATCCTGTATGTCCTAAGGAGAATTAAGAATGTCCGATGAGGGAAAAATCCGATATTCAGATGCCTTCTCACACTGAGGCTGACCCGTCAATGGTAAAAAAAATAACATACAGGATGACATGGAGCCTTCTCTTATTGGCGCTCCTCACTCTCGGAATCACTCTTTTTTCCTTTCAAGCCTACAATCAAAATGTGATGCTCTCAGAGAAAGAGAGCGCATTGGAACAAAGCAGTAGCCTTTTTATCCATCTCGCTGATAATTATCTTAAGTCAAAATCATCCAACACCGGTTCAAATGCTTTTATTGATCGTCTTAAAGGGTTGACTGATTCCGAATACACCTTTTTTCGACCAGCCAACACCACCCTATCCCCTGCACCCCGGCAGGGTGCGCCTCTTGACCAAGAAGCCCTCACATCACTGACAGGAGTGGTTGACATCGTCAGCTCTACACTTCCCGAAAATGAGAGCAGGCAACTCCGTGACCAACTGAGGGAGGTGACGCCTTCAAAACTGGCCACCGCATTCACCGTTTCAACAGGGGAGACTGAATATCTGACGCGGATTCTCACCTTCAACATATCCAGCCAGCAAGCGATCATCACCATCATACAAAAACCCTTGCCGACACTGCTTGCATCATTAGGCTCACTGCCCATCCTCTTGATACTGGCGCTTGCTTTGGCAAGCTCACTCTTGGCCATGGTGATCGCCTATCTTCTGGGACGCAACATTACTGCGCCCGTGAATCGACTTATCGGCGCAGCTCAAGCTGTTCAACAAGGTGGTCAGCACTGGGTGGGCATGGCCTATCTGTCGAAAAGTCTGAGCCTTGAACGCAGCGATGAACTGGGGCATCTGGCAGCGGCCTTCAATCGTATGGTCAGAGTCCTGGAAGAGAAAGAACAGATGCAAAACCTTCTTGGAAAAGTGGTTTCGCGTGAGATTGCCGATGAACTGTTGCAAAATGAAATCAAACTGGGTGGCGAAGAGCGCCAAGTGACAGTCCTTTTTATGGATATACGCAATTTTACTGGGTTGAGTGAAGGGCACTCGCCTGAACGAGTCCTAAACCTACTCAACACTTGCCTTAATGAGGCCAGTCAGATCATTGAACAACACCATGGAGTCGTTGATAAATACATCGGTGACTCTGTTATGGCGCTTTTTGGTGCCCCTCTGAAACGCAGCGACGACACTCACAATGCCGTCAGCGCTGCCCTTGCCATAGAGGCTAGCCTTGATGCACTCAACAGCAAGCTAAAGCAGAGTGACTTTAAACCAATCAAAGTGGGAATGGGAATCAGCACCGGAAATGTTGTTGCCGGCAACATGGGATCACTCAATCGTTTGAACTACACGGTGATTGGGGATAATGTCAATATCGCCTCCCGCCTGGAAGGATTGACCAAGCAGTACGGCACTCCGGTCCTCGTCAATGAAGCGACCAAGAAAATTGCTGATCGATTTCTCTATAGAGTAGTAGACCGGGTCCAGGTGCGTGGAAAGAGACAATTCACCACCCTGTATCAACCTCTCTGTGATCGCGAAAACGTTAGCCAATCAACGAATACTCTTCTCCAAAAACATCAGACAGCCATTACCTTGTATTCCAACCAGGAGTGGGGAAAAGCACAAAATGCTTTTGAAGAGCTGAGCAGGCTGGAGCCAGACACCTCTCTCTATAAGCTCTATATCCAACGCTGTCTGCAATTCCTCGACTCTCCGCCCGACAAGGAGTGGGATGGTGTCTTTCACCAAAACCATCCCGACTCTTCAAGCTTGTCTTCATCGAAACGTCCGCTCAATGATGACTCCGTCTAGTCAAGTGTTATAGCCATGTCTATTCAGCTAAGAATTCTGGGGGCCAGCGGTGGAACTACCACCCATGGCGGGTGGAAGCCACTCCCCTTTGCCTGGCTGAAAGGTAGCTCAGGTCGGGCAATGGGCATGGTGGTGGCAGGAGGTTCAGGCCACAGACTGGAGACAACATCATTTCTTGTCAATGAGACCATCCTTCTTGATGCAGGTACCGGTGTCGGTATTCTCTCTCTGAATGAACTGCAGCAGATACGTCACATCCTGATCACTCACTCTCATCTCGACCACGTGGCTTCCATTGCCTTCATGGCCGACAGCCTCTTCGAGACTACAACCACACCCATCCTCGTTCACACTTCAGAAGAGACCATCGCTGCGTTGAAGACCCACCTCTTCAACAACATCTTGTGGCCAGACTTTACAACCCTCGTTAACCCTCTCGGGATAAAGGTGATTGAGTTTGTTCCTTTCTCAAGCGATGCCCCAATCACAATTGATGGCCTCTCTATTGAAATGATTCCCGTTTCTCATACAGTTCCAGCTGTTGGATATCGTATTGAGTCGGGGACACATTCTTTTGCGTATACAGGCGATACCATGACAAACGACACCTTCTGGGAGGCCATCAACCGACACCAGAAACTCGATATGTTGATAACGGAATGTGCTTTTCCTGTTGAGATGAAAGAGATCGCTGCTCTCTCTAAGCACTACGATCCCGACACTCTGGCCGCGGATCTAAATAAACTTGAGATCAAAACCAAAGTCTTTCTTACCCACTTCAAACCGGGGAAAGAGGAGACCATCTTGAATGATCTCAGAGAGAGAGTTAGAGATATCAGGATAAACCCCCTTATGCAGGATGATACCTATCAACTCAAATAATCAGATCATTCAAGCTATACACACTCGCCTTACGTTTTGCAGATCGACAACACCATCAAAAATACGTCTAATGCCATCCTGCATAAGTGTATTCATTCCATCCTCTCTTGCCTGAATACGGAGGGTGTCGATATCGGCTTTTGTCTGGATAAGATGCTTCATCTTTTCAGTTCCCTCAAGCAATTCAAAAAGGCCCACACGGCCACGGTAACCGGTCTGACTACACTTGTCGCATCCCTTTGCTCGATAGAGGGCAAGATCATCGGTATAGGCAAACCCAGACTCATCAAAACCAGCACCGTAGTTGTGAGCTAAGAGGGTATATTCGTCTTCATCAGGATGGTAGGACTCCTTGCACTCTGCACACAGGGTCCTCACCAGTCGCTGGGCAACAATCCCACGAATTGCATCGGCAAAATTAAACGGGTCAAGCCCCATCTCCAGTAGACGGGTAATGGTCTCAGGGGCACTGTTGGTGTGCAATGTGCTGAAAACCAGATGCCCCGTCAGAGAGGCCTCAATTCCAGTGCTGGCGGTCTCCTCATCACGCATCTCACCTACCATGATCACATCAGGGTCGGCCCTTAAGAAAGAGCGCATTGCAGCGGCAAAGGTAAAACCAATGATGGGAAGGACTTGAACTTGCCGAAGACCGCTCTGGGTGATTTCAACTGGGTCTTCTGCTGTCCAGATCTTTCTGTCTTCCGTATTGATGGTTTTTAAAATGGCATGCAGGGTTGTGGTCTTTCCACTACCCGTCGGCCCGACAACAAGAATCAATCCATAAGGCTTGGCTACGACCTCTTCAAGAGCATTATGGTCTCGATCTGAGAAACCAATCACTTCAAGTGGAAGTGGTTCGCCGGCAGCAAGTATTCGCATGACCACATCCTCCTGGCCACCGACCGTGGGAACGGTGGCAACACGAAGCTCGATATCCAGGGGGCCGTATTTTCGAAAGGCGATCTTTCCATCCTGAGGTTTGCGGCGTTCAGAGATGTCCAGATCAGCCATAATCTTGATTCGTGCAATGACCGCTTGCTTGAACTTGGTGGGAATTCGAAGATAGGTGCGACAAATTCCGTCAACGCGGAAACGAGCCACCAACCCCTCCTTACGAGGGTATGGTTCAAGATGAATATCCGAACATCCCTGAGCATAGGCATCCATAACGATCTTATTTACCAGCTGGATGACTTCGCTCTGCTCCTCATCGGCTTGGTCTTCATCCCCGCCCTCAGACTCTTCTTCTTCATCCAGCGAGAAATCAAGTTCAAGCTTGGAGAGCGTCTCCTCAAGCTTCTCTGCATCCGTCATTTCCAATGATTCAACAAGACTTTCCTGCAGGATTAGTGGGTCTTGATAGAAAAGATTGATAAAACTCTGTATATCCTCCTTAACCCCAACCACGTATTCAAACAATTTGTTCGAAAGCATATTTCCAACGAGTGCATCTCGATCAGATCGCTTTGGGTTATCGATCAATATCTTGACAACGCCTTCTTCATTAACACTGAGTGGAACCCAGTTACTGCTCTTCAGATAGAATTTACCTTTTCGCTCAAGTAGATTAACCGGCACAGGGTGTTGATCGTCATACGCTACAAAGTCACACTCAAAATAGTCATTTAACGCCTTGCCGATATCATCTTTAGTGACATTGAGATCTCCCATCAAGATCAGCTCTGCATCAACTCGATGGCTCCTTGCTTTGTTAATGGCTTCATCAAGTTGGTTTTCGGTGATGATATTGTGGTCGACCAGATAATCGAGCCGTCCCTTCTTTTGACCTGTTCTACTTAACTTCCATTGATTGCTGATGGCGACGCCAAGAACAAGGGCCACTTCGATAACTGAATTCTGGTCATCAACAGTAAACTGCTCACCGTTTAATTTGTTGATGAGTTGGATCACTCCGACAACCTGATTTCCCTGGATTATGGGAACAACCAAAACCTGTTTTGTCTTAAATCCAGTAGTCTCATCCCAAGTCTGATCAAACACGAGTTCGCGATTTATCATTCGAAGCGCTTCCTTGTCATAAGCATCAACCACATTGACAGGCTGGCCATTTTTAGCAACAAAACCAGCCAGGCTTCTATTATTGATGGGAACTCGAATTTCGCTAGGAAGTCCTGTGTCACCTTTACTGAAAAACCGGGAGAAGACTTCCTGTGTTTGATCATCCACTGCATAGATGGTAAGTCGTTCGGCTTCAAACAGGGTGAGAATAGACTGCTCAAGATTAATCAGGATTTCATCAAGGTTCTTAGCCGCATGTATCTGATTTGAAATATCAGTCAGGGCTTTATAGAAAATCAGTTTTTGCTGTTGATCAGAACTTGACATCACATCGATTCCATTAAAAATAAGAAGGAAAGCACCCGTTCGCCATAACAACGCTATACTCAACCAAGCATACTCTACACGAAATAGATTTCATTGGCTTCACCTAAATCAGGTGTCTTTGTCCTGCCGGGTTTTGCTATTTGGGAGGACAGGGGCAAATTCAATTCCCCACTGTTTCTGTGGTATTCCATCTTGACTTCATCTTCATTTGGCTCTTCTTCACCGAGTGTTACCAGAAAGGAACAGCAGAGGTCCCGATCACCAAAGATCTCCTTCCACTCCTCAGCCGTCCTTTGTCGTATCATCATCCCCACCGCCTCTTTAACGCTAGCGGGAGAGTGCTTTTCATCACGAAACTCTTCGGGAAGAGAGATGGTGTCACAGAATGCCTTCCAGAAACGATCTTCGAGGGCTCCTACCGCCAGGCTTTGCCCATCCCGGGTCTGATAGATTTGGTATCGAGGAGAGCCCCCGGTAAAGAGTTCTCTCCCCGCTATCGGTGGAGCATCCCGTTTCTCAACAATGGCTTTTACCCAAAAGAGAAAGGGGTCCAGCCCCCTGGTCATTGAGATATCAAGATAACACCCCTCTCCAGTCGACTGCCGAGCATAGAGTGCCAGTAGTATATTCATGACCGCTGGCCACGAACCTCCGGCAATATCTGCCACCAATGCAGAGGGCATTACCGGCCGGCCGTCACGACCTGCTGATAGGCCGAGAAGTCCTGATTGGGCCTGGTAGTTGATATCATGACCGGCTTTGCCGCTATTCTCGCCTTCCTGCCCATAGCCTGTAATGGAACAATAGATGAGACCGGGGTTGATGGCCTTAAGACTCTGATAACCCAGCCCCAACCGTTCCATGACGCCTGGGCGGAACTGCTCAACCAGGATATCGCTCTCCCTTATTAACGGGGCAAGTTTCTCGATGGCGCCCGCCTCCTTGAGATTGATTGCAATACTTCGCTTGCCTCTATTCAGCATTTCGAAGATGTGGCCAGGTTCACCCAACAGGGCATCCAACTGACGCATCTCATCACCCCCTTCAGGGTGTTCAATCTTGATCACTTCGGCTCCGGCCTGGAGAAGCCAAAGGGTAGCCAGGGGACCTGGCAGTAGAGAACTGAAATCCAGCACTCGGATATTTTTTAGGGGTATGGTCACTGTAAACTCCTATTGCTTTTATTGTTTGGAGAACCAGACCCTATCCAAGGGTTGGATTCCGCCGCAAGAATCAAACAAGAACTCAATACTGAACCCGCTGTTGTCAACAGGTATCCAGAAGATATAGTAATTCGGTAACCAGCAAAATCAACACCCCTCTCTTTCTCCTTCATGGAGGGCTTGTGATCTGAAAAGAGGATAGGGGTGGTGAACAAAGTGGCGCTCCCTAGGGGATTCGAACCCCTGTTACCGGCGTGAGAGGCCAGCGTCCTAACCACTAGACGAAGGGAGCGTGTAATGGACCTGAAGGAGGCGTATTATACGATTACCCAGCAGGTTGGACTACCACCTTGGAAATAAATAAAAGAGTTTTACTCATTGAATCTACCACCTCACGCCAAACAGATCCCCTCTTCCCGGCACCATATTCGTCCTTCAGCCATCAACAGCGGGGCGAGGAGTGTCGTAACTAAACTGCAAAAAGCAGGCTTTAATGCCCAATTGGTGGGTGGTTGTGTCAGGGATCTCCTCCTTGGTCTGAAACCCCAAGACTTCGATGTGGCTACGGATGCCCACCCGGAAGAGGTCCGGGCCCTCTTTCGTCGTTCACGCCTGGTTGGCCGGCGATTCCGCCTTGCTCATGTGAGAATGGGGCGTGAAATCATTGAAGTGGCCACATATCGGGCAAACCCCACTTCAAAAGATGCTGAGCAGAACAGCGATGGCCGGCTGTTGCGGGACAATGTCTATGGAACCCTGGAGGAAGATGCGCTAAGGCGGGATTTTACCATTAATGCACTCTACTATGATCCCTCCCGGGGAACAGTCATCGACTTTACCAAAGGGATGGATGATCTGGAGACCAAAACACTGAGGATAATTGGTCCTCCAGAGAACCGCTATCGAGAGGACCCTGTTCGAATGCTCAGAGCGTTGCGCTTTGCGGTAAAGCTCGGTTTCTCAATCGAGAAAAAGAGCTCTCGTCCTATTCCTCTTCTCGCCCACCTCCTTAAAGATGTCCCTCCTGCACGGATGTTTGAGGAGATTCTCAAACTCTTTCATGGAGGAAAGGCCACCAAGACCTATAAAAAGATTTATGACTATGGGGTGTTTGGCGTTCTGTTCCCCTACACCCACCGCTTTGTTCAAAAACATCCCGCTGGGATTACCGCAAAACTGCTCCTTGGTGGATTGAAAAATACAGATCTCCGCGTCAATCAGGGCAAACCGGTCATTCCCGCTTTTTTGTTTACCATTCTCCTCTGGGAACCTATGCGCGATCGCATGAAGACATTGCATAGCGAGGGGTTGGCCCCACTCACTGCCTGTCATATGGCTGCCGAAGAGATATTGGCCATGCAGTCTGGTCATACTTTAATCCCCCGCCGTGCCGCTGTTCCGATAAGAGAAATCTGGGAGTTGCAACTGCGCCTTGAAAACCCACGGTTACGTCGACCTGCCCGACTTCTTGAAAACCGGCGTTTTAGAGCAGCGTATGATTTTTTACTCTTACGTATCGAAGCGGGTGATGCAGATCCAGTCCATGGGAACTGGTGGACCCGGCTTCAGGAAGCAGGCCTTTCTCAACGTGAACAACTGATCAGGGAACGCCGTGGCATTCAAAAAAAGAAAACCAAAAGAAAAAACCATGGGGTGAGTAGAAATCGCAGAGGAGAGAAGTCCCAACACCCCGAGAGACGATGAAGGCCCAGGAGAGATCATCCCGCGCAAAACCGGTTGTCGCCTACATTGGCCTGGGAAGCAATCAGGGAGACTCAGACAACATTCTCACCAACACGATCACAGAACTTGCACAGGTTAAAGGATGTCAACATCTTCATACCTCTTCATTCTACAAAAGTGCCCCCGTGGATATTCCCGATGATCTTGTTGACCAACCCGACTTCCTGAATGCCGTGATCGCTCTTGAAGTCACCCTCTCCCCTCTTGACTTGCTTGGCGAGATGGCCCGGCTTGAAAAAAAAATGGGCCGTTCAAGAGGCCCGGATTCGATCCGTTATGGTCCCCGCCCCCTTGACCTGGATCTGCTTCTTTTTGGCTCTGAAGTGATTGATCTTGAACAACTGACCGTTCCCCACCCCAGGATTTATCAACGTCGATTTGTGCTGGAACCACTGCTAGAGATCGCTCCCGATATCTCAATCCCCGGACAAGGGAAGGCGGCCTATCTGCTTCTCGATTGCTGTTGTCAGAGAGTGGACAGGCTATAATGAGCGGCTTCCAGCACAGAAAAAAACTGTTCAACGCTCCTTGGGCAGATCTCCATTGTGTGGAAATTCCAGCACAGCACCGGGGGGTGAGCCATCTCTGATTATCTGAAAATACACCCCATCAACCCTCAACCCAGATTCATCTCCCAGGTGGGCAAAGTATTGAAAAACGGGGGGGTGATCGCCTGGCCGACTGATACCACCTACGCCCTGGGATGCCATCTTGGTGACAAGATCGCGGTCGATAGAATAAGAGGGCTTCGCCGCCTTCCTGACCATCACCATATGACATTAGTCTGCCCCGACCTGAAAATGATTTCATCCTATGCCAGGATTTCAAACGAGACCTATCGAATATTAAAAAGCCTGACTCCAGGGGCATACACCTTCCTGCTCATTGCAACCAAAGAGGTGCCCCGTCGACTCCAGCACCCCAGGAAAAAGACAGTAGGTCTTCGTGTTCCCAAATCCTCACTCACCCAGGCCATACTCTCTGAACTTGGTGAGCCGCTACTGACGACAACACTCATACCCCCGGATGATGAGTATCCGATGACTGACCCGAATGAGATAGAGGAACGGTTTGGCCATGCCCTGGATCTTGTGGTTGACGGGGGCGAAGGAGGCATGGGATCCACTACTGTTGTCGATTTAACAGGCCCGATTCCTCAATTGGTAAGAGCGGGACTCGGTCCCCTGGACGGCCTGGTATAACCCTCGGACATCTTCTGATCTCTCTTACTCTCTGGCCAGCCGTCGCCATCATGGTAAAAAAAAGTCTGCCGCATTAATTGAGCAAACCGATTAAATATAGGCGCAATGAGGGAGGGCAACTTGATTAGAACTGGGTTATATTAAGGTTTACCCTTGTTCTGGCTGAGCCACTAATTTCCTGGAAGACCAACACTGATTCAAATGATACCCCGTCTTGCTGCTCTGTTACTCCTTGTTGTCGCTCAGATCTTCGTTTCGGGTTCCAGTCTCTTCGCTGTAGCGGATCTTGAGCCCACCCCCAGCCAGCTCAGAACGACTCATATCATCAACCGATTGGTTCAAGCTCACCACTACAGAAAAGTCTCTCTGGATGACAGCCTGTCAGCGCTTATACTCAATCGCTACTTTCTGACACTGGATCCCAATCACAACTATTTCCTGTCAGAAGATATTGCCCATTTTGACTATCTTCAGCATCGACTTGATGACGCCATCCGCCGGGCACGCCTGGAGCCTGCTTTCGAGATCTATAAAATCTTTGCCCAAAGAGTTGAAGAACGGGTCAATTATGCCCAATCCCTGCTTGGATACCCCTTTGACTTCACGATAGACGAGTCCATAGACCTCAATCGAAACAAAGCAGATTGGGCAAAATCTACTGATGAGATCAATCAGGTCTGGCGCAAACGGGTCAAGAATGATTTCCTGATTGAGAAGATTAAAGGACTCAACAACAAAGAGATTCAGCAACAACTATTCAAACGATATCAACGCCTGATAACTCGCATAGGTCTACTCAATACAACCGATGTCTTCCAGTTTTTCATCAATGCTTATGTAACCACCGTTGAACCGCATACCGCCTACTTCTCACCACGTGCAGAGGAGAACTTCCGCATTCGTATGAGCCTCTCGCTGGAAGGCATTGGTGCTGTACTGCAAACTGAAAATGAATTCACCCTCATTCGCCGTATTGTTGCTGGTGGCCCGGCGGCCCGAAGTGGAAAGTTGCAGGCGGGTGATCGAATCACCGGTGTTGGACAGGGGGGCGATGAAGGTGAAGCCGTTGTTAATGTGGTCGGCTGGCGGCTTGATGATGTTGTCGACTTGATACGTGGAGAAAAAGGCACCCTGGTCCGACTGGAAATCATTCCGAAAGAGGCAAAAATCAGTACTCGACAGTTGCTTACTCTTACTCGGGACCAAATCAAGCTCGAGGATCAGGCGGCAAAAAAGACAACCATTAATATCGAAGAAGATCCCACGATAAAAATAGGTGTGGTCTCCCTCCCCACTTTTTATATTGACTTTGAAGCAAAAAATCGGGGAGATGAAAACTATCGCAGCTCAACCCGAGATATCCGAAAGTTGCTCAAGGAACTGGAGGATGAGTCAATCGATGCACTGGTTGTTGACCTCAGAGACAATGGAGGGGGGTCACTTGATGAGGCCCTTGGCGTTACAGGACTCTTTATAGATTCAGGCCCGGTTGTACAAGTCCGTGACAGCCGCGGAAGAGTAAGAATAAAGAATGACCCTGACCCGGGGATTACTTATAACGGCCCTCTTGTGGTACTGGTTGATCGTGACAGTGCCTCTGCTTCAGAGATTTTCGCCGGTGCCATTCAGGATTATGGGAGAGGCCTGATTTTAGGAGAGACCTCTTTCGGCAAAGGGACGGTTCAGAATCTGGTATCACTGGACCGAGTGATTAGCAAGTCTGATGCAAAACTGGGTCAGCTGAAGATGACAATAGCGCAGTTTTTTCGAGTCAACGGCCACAGCACTCAATTCAGTGGTGTGGTTCCGGATATCACGCTCTATCCGGAAAACCTATCGACCGACAATAATGGTGAAAGAGCACTGGAACGGGCGCTGCCCTCTGCCACCATCGACAAGGCCCGTTTTGAACCCCATCATGGGATCGATCTGCCGGACCTATTGCCAGAGCTTATTGAGGCCAGTAAAGAGCGAACCATTGATGACGCCGATTTTATCTCTCTGCGAGACCAACGCTCAGAAGAGGCACTCAACCCCAATCAGGCGGTCTCTCTGGTCGAAGCCACCCGTCGTGCTGAAACTTCCCAGCAGGGAAATAATGAGGAGGAGGAGAACAAGGCGGGGGCAAAACAACCCAATGATGCCCTCATACGCGAAGCGGCAAGAATCCTGGTGGATATGATTCACTTCAGCCGTTCCTCTGTTGCCGTCGAATTACCTTCTGACAACAGCGCGCTCTAATTCGATCCCGTGAAGATAACCCGATTTGGTGAACGCTTCAGTGGAAGCACTGGTATTGTTGATCTCATGGAAGATCTTGGTGCGGCTGGGGCAAACCCAGGAAGTTGTATGCTTGGCGGTGGGAACCCCGGTACTCTCCCAGAAGTTGAATCGCATTTTAGAAAACGACTTCATGAGATCGCTGATGATCCAGTGTTATTTCATTCTATTGCGGGCTGCTATGATTCTCCTGAAGGGGATGTTGGGTTCAGGAGTGCCCTTGCTCAACTCTTAAGTCGAGAGTTCGGATGGAAGGTTGGGCCTGAAAATATCGTACTGACCCATGGCAGCCAAACCGGCTTTTTTATTCTTTTCAACTTGCTTGCCGGAAGATTGGGCGACAACTCCCTGCGATCCATCCTGCTGCCCCTCGCTCCTGAATATATTGGTTACAGTGATATTGGACTGGAAAGTTCAATCTTCAAAGCAGAACAGCCGCACATTGAATACCTGGACGAGGGATTCTTCAAATACAGGGTCGATTTTAAACGACTGAAGGTCACCCCTGAAACAGCGGCCATCTGCGTCTCCCGCCCCACCAACCCCACAGGGAATGTTCTCAGTGACAGTGAAATCCAGCAGCTCTCAGAACTTGCTGCGCTCAATAATATCCCTCTGATCATCGACAGTGCCTATGGAACACCCTTCCCGAATATCATCTTCTCAGAGGCTTCGCCGCTGTGGAATGAACAGACCATTGTCTTTATGAGCCTCTCAAAACTGGGGCTCCCCGGAGTTCGAACCGGAATCATGATCACCAATCAAGAGATGGTGGTCCGCCTCGGCAGAGCCAACGCCATCATGCACCTTGCCAACGGGAGTTTAGGTCCCGGAATTATCCATCCCCTGGTGAAATCAGGTGAGATTGTAAAAATCAGCCAGGAGCTGATCCGGCCTTACTACCAACAACGGGTCAAACAGGCAATCCAATGGGTCAAAAGTGCATTTGGCAAGACCCCATGTCTCATCCATAAGCCTGAGGGGGCGATTTTCCTCTGGCTCTGGTTCCCTGATCTGCCGATCACCAGTCAGGAACTCTATCAACGCCTCAAGACAAGAGGTGTTCTGGTCATTGCCGGTGAACACTTCTTCCCCGGCATTGATCAACCCTGGCGCCACCGCCATGAGTGTATCCGGGTCACCTACTCCCAGGATGAGGCCAGTGTCCAAAAGGGAATAACCATAATCGCTGATGAAGTACGAAAGGCCTACTCAGGTTAAGTTGAGGTCTTTCAGCGTTCAGCCGGAGAGGGCCTCACAAACACGCAGCAATCGCTCTCTGGCTTCGATCCCGATTTCAGCAAGCTCTTCTGCCTCGGCAATCCCCAGGACTACAACCGGATCCATGAACGCCACTGTCACTGATTCATCCTCTTCTTCCCTGACCACCACATTGCATGGCATCAATAAGCCAATATCCGGTACTTTCTCGATCGCCACTTTAGCCAGATTTGGATTGCAGGCACCGAGAATGATATAGGGCCGACGATCCACATCGAGTTTTTTTTTGAGGGTGGCTTTTACATCTATCTCAGTCAATATCCCAAACCCTTCTTTTGCGAGCTCTTCGGTGACCCGATCAACTGCCTCATCAAGAGTTCCGGAAAAAGTAGTATTGAAACCGTACATAAGTGTTCTCCCTGGTCAGAAATGTAACAACAGCTTAGGTGGGGGCAGACTCCCCCTGTAGCAAGAGCTGCTGGTTCAGTGCTTATGGTGAAAGGGCGTAGAGCACTGAACGCTGTTGCCGCTCCAAAGCAAGTGAAATCAGTCGATCAATCAGGGAGGAGTAATCAAGGCCGCTCGCTTCCCATAATTTTGGAAACATACTGATCTGGGTAAACCCGGGTATGGTATTAATCTCATTGATTAAGATATTATTGCTTTTTCGTTCTACAAAAAAATCGACTCTTCCCATCCCTTTCCCACCGACGGCACGAAAAGCGCTCAGTGCATATTGACGAATCTCCTCTGTCACCCCATAAGGCAACTTAGCCGGGATGAGCAGTTCTGCACTGTCACTGAGGTACTTTGCCTGGTAATCATAAAAGTCTGCATTGGGGATTATCTCACCCACTATCGATGCTTCGAGCTCATCATTCCCCAAAACACCACATTCGACCTCATGACAGTCTCCAGCAGCAGCCTCTATGACCACTTTGTCATCGTAACGCAGGGCACTCTCAACAGAGGCCATAAACGTAGTGCGATCAGTCGCCCTGCCAACCCCAACACTTGATCCCTGTCTTGCCGGTTTGATGAATAGTGGAGGTGGCAGCTGCCCCAAGATGGCTTCAACAGCAGCCTCTGGACTCGCTTCCCACTCAAAGGCAGTAAGCTCGGTAAATTCCACCTGTGGAATATTATGGTAGGCAAATATCTTTTTTGTTACCACTTTATCCATGCAAATGGCAGATCCGAAAACATCTGACCCCACATATGGAATTCCAGAGAGTTCAAGCAGACCCTGGATGGCGCCATCTTCACCCTGGGTTCCATGGAGCAGAGGGAAGACCACATCCACCGGCAGCACTCTCTGGTCAACGACCAAACCCCTGCTCCCGGCATAATCAAGCAGTACCGGGAGACCACTGGAGTCTGTTATCTCGCTGAGTTGATCAAGCTCATCCATTCGCTCAATCAGCCGCCAGCTCCCCTCCCGGGTAATCCCGACCAGGGTTAATTCATAGCGGTCAGGATGGATTGCCGGCAACATGGATTTGGCAGAGAGCAGTGAGATTTCATGCTCTGATGATCGCCCTCCAAACAGGAGCAGCAGTCTTGTTTTCTCACTCACTTAAAAAATCCTATCGGCATCAAATAAACCGTGTTGAACGATGTCGGGAGACCAGGGTCTCAATATGGTTGAGATACCCACTGGCGACACGACGGGTGACCTCACCCCCGCCATCACTGAATTTCACCTCATCACCACTCTCAAGAAGAATGCTCTTGATCGGCATCACCTCGCGGGTAGCGCTGGTCACAAAACCCTCTACCGCCGCAGTCAATGCAGAGGCGCTGACCTCCTCTTCATGGCTCGACAGACCCAACCCCCTGCACACGGTGTGAACCTGCTCCTTGGTGATCCCTTTCAGATTCTGATCCCTGGGAGTGACCAACCGTCCACCGATGACAAACCAGACATTACTGTTTGATGCTTCGGTAACCGTTCCCCTCTCACTCAACATGATGCAGTCATCACAACCCATCTCCCTGGCCTCAGTGATGCCGAGAATATTATTCAGATAGTTGCCCCCTTTGATATTTGGATCCAATGATCCCACTGGGTTTCTTCTTGTTGGCGGAATTCCCATTCTCATTCCTACCTTATAGAATTTTTCTGGCCATTCTGGAACGCGCTTGACCACAATTACATATCGGGTGACCAGATCCCGGGATGGGGACAACTCCACCACCCCCTCGCCCCGGGTGATGGCCAGCCGCACATAGAGGTCATCCCCATGACTGGCACCGGTCGTCTTAACCGTCCTCCTGATCTCTTCTTCGAGGAAACTGATCTCCTGAGAGAGGTTCATGTGGATGAGGTCCGCAGACCTCTTCAGGCGCTCGAAGTGCTCATCAAGGAAGAGCGGCACCCCTTGGTAGGTTCGAAATACCTCGTAGATCGAATCGCCGTAGAGAAAACCTCTATCGAGGACGGGTATAGAGGCCTCACTGGTAGGGGTGATCAACCCATCCACATTGGACATGCTCTCTATCTTCTGGCCTGGCATCGACTTACTTCCCGGATAATCTGGTGACACTCTCTCAAGCTCATCGCCTTGATGGCCTGAGCTACCTGACCCAGACTCTAACTTTCCTGTTATTTTCTGTACAGTACAATCCCAAATCAGGTGATAATCTCACCTCATCAGAACTATACAACAAGCGGAGCAACGGGTTGAATCATCAGGATATCGAGATCATCGACAACACACAGGTCCATAGTGGCTATTTCAGGGTTGACCGCTATTCCCTCAAACACAAGTTATTTAATGGCAACACCAGCGCCCTGCTGAGCAGAGAGGTCTTGGAACGAGGGCATGCCGCTGCAGTCCTTCCCTATGACCCTGATTTAGACCGAATTGTCCTTATTGAACAGTTTCGCATCGGCGCCATGACGGCTCATCGAGCCCCCTGGCAATTAGAGTGTATCGCCGGAATTATTGAACAAGATGAATCAGTTGAGAGCGTCATACACAGAGAGGCCATGGAGGAGGCGGGGTGCACAATTAGTGATATTGAGCCTATTGCAGACTATCTCTCATCGCCTGGGGCCACCTCAGAGACGGTTGCCCTCTACTGCGGCAGGACTGAGAGTAAGAATCTGGGTGGTCTTTACGGTTTAGCCGAAGAAGGGGAGGATATCCGAGTCCACACTTTCTCTTTTTCAGCGATAGTGAAGATGCTGGAGAGAGCTGAAATCACCAATGCAATGACCCTGATTGCCCTTCAATGGCTTGTACTGCATCGCGACAGAGTGGCATCGAAATGGTTGGCAGAGGAGTGAGGGCCGGCAGTATATGAAATTGAGCGCCATCACCATCTATCCAATTAAATCCACCAAAGGGATCTCACTCAAGAGCGCATCAGTAGCGCCAAGAGGTCTTGAGCACGACCGGCGCTGGATGTTGATAGACCAACAGAACCAGTTCATTACCGCCCGAGCGTTTCCACAACTACTCCAGGTCGAAGTCTCAATCAGCAACCGCCAGCTTCAGCTCAAAGCACCAGAAATGGCGGCCCAGCACCTCCCAATCCACCCGGCGGAGGAAAATGAGATCGAGATGATCATCTGGAGGGACGCCTGCAAGGCCCTGACAGTGAACCAGGAGATCAACCAGTGGTTTAGCCGCTATCTTGGAGTACCGTGCCGGTTGGTCTATCTCCCTGACAGCAGCCATCGCCCTGTTGATGCTCATTTTGGTGCCCCGGGGGATGAGGTCAGCCTCGCCGATGGCTTTCCTCTGCTGGTGATCTCCGAATCTTCACTGGAAGATCTCAATCGACGCGCTTCGGAACCTCTGGTGATGAGACGATTCAGGCCAAACCTGGAGATTTCAGGCTCTGGGGCCTATGAGGAAGATCAATGGCATCGAGTCACAATTGGCAACGTTGAATTTGAAGCCGTAAAACCCTGCTCTCGCTGTATCATCACCACTATCGACCCAGAGACCGGGGTAAAATCCCACAATGGTGAACCCTTGCGCACCCTCTCAAGCTATCGAAAAACCGATGACAAGGTCTTTTTCGGCATGAACCTGATTCCAAGATCATCAGGATTGATCTATCTCGATGATCCCGTAGTACCCCTGCTCTAGACCTCACCAGGTGACCGCATGATTACCCAATACCTCTTTCCAGCAGAGCCCCGGGATTTCCCCCAGCGACGCAACCTGCGGACCCTCCTGAGAGCGCTCCATATCCTTGCTGGCGGTGTATTGCTGGGGGGACATATTTTTCACCAACCGGACCCCCTCCTGATTCCGTGGCTCTGGTTTGCTGTTGGGACTGGTGCTGCACTTATGGCCACAGATCTCTATGCCAGCTTCTCCATCCTGCTTGAGATGCGCGGGCTTATCATCATAATCAAACTTCTTCTGCTCATCGTCGCGGCCATCTACCCCGCAATGATTACACTGGCTCTCATCACCATCATCATGATTGGAGGAATAAGTAGCCATATGCCGGGCAGTTTTCGCCATCGGGTACTCTTTCTCAAGGGTCGATTTACGAGTGACTGCCGCAGTGGCTAAATCTGCCCATTTTTCAATGGAGGTCAAACAATGAAGAGTGACACCCTGGCCACACACCTGGGCCGAGACCCCGGAAAAAACCATGGGATTGTGAATCCACCGGTCTATCATGCCTCAACCGTCCTCTTCCCCACTGTGGAAAAGCTGAAGGAGACAGAGAGGCGTCGTCTTGAACCTGGACACACACACTATGGACGCATGGGGACACCGACCTCATTCGCCCTCGAAGAGGCGATCACCACTCTGGAGGGAGGCCATGGCGCTGTCACCGCCTCATCCGGACTGGGTGCCATCTGCCTTGCATTAACCGCCTGCCTTAAGTCCGGGGATCATGCCCTCATAGCAGACACGGCCTATCATCCGACGCGGACCTTTTGTAACGAGGTGCTCTCAAAATATGGGGTAAAGATCGACTATTATGACCCTCTCATTGGTGCCGGGATCGAAGAGTTGATTCAAGGGAATACCCGGGTGATCTTTATGGAGTCACCCGGCTCACTCACCTTTGAGGTGCAGGATGTGCCGGCTATAACCCAGGCAGCGAAAAAGCATGGCATTACCACCATGATCGATAACACCTGGGCAACGCCTCTGTTCTTTAACCCCCTGGACCACGGCGTTGACATCTCTATCCACGCGGCAACAAAATATATTGTCGGTCATGCTGACGCCATGCTCGGCATCATTGTCGCCAATCAGCGCACCTACCCAACGATCAGGAATAATGCTGTTCGGTTTGGTCAGTCTGCCGGCCCGGACGACATCTACCTCGGGCTCCGTGGACTTCGCACTCTCCCAACCCGGCTTCGCCACCACCAGGATCAAGGCCTCAGACTGGCTAAGTGGCTTCAAAAAAGATCCGAAGTGATCAAGGTCCTCCACCCGGGCCTTGAGGGTGATCAGGGCCACACCCTATGGAAGCGTGACTTTTCCGGCGCATCCGGCCTCTTTGGAGTATTGCTCAATGACTACACTGACACCGCTGTTGCCGCCATGCTCGATGGGCTCAAGCTGTTTGGCATGGGATACAGCTGGGGAGGCTTTGAGAGTCTTATTCTTCCCGTTCAACCGGCCTTATCAAGGAGTGCCACCGTTTGGAGCGCTCAAACACCTCTTCTGAGAATTCATGTCGGGCTTGAGTCACTGCAAGACCTAACCGCCGATCTTGAAGAGGGTTTTAACCGCCTTAATGATGATAAGCTCAAAGGATGAACCTCTCTCCCGAGACCCATCCTGGCTGAACAAATGAGGAGAATGAAGTGCTGATTGAACAGATCTGGCTTGACAACCCGTGGCGTAATTTTAACTACCTGATCGCCTGTGAAGAGAGTAGTGAGGCGCTCGCGATTGATCCCCTGGATCACAAACGCTGCCTGCAGGTTGCTGCTGATCATGGATGGACGATCAAACAGATCTGCAACACCCATGAACACCCCGACCATATTGAAGGCAATCAGGCGTTGATTGAAGCTACTGGCGCCTCCCTGCTGGCCCCCTCTGGTTCAGCCGCACTGATCCCCGGTGCAGATCAGGAATTAAGGGATAGTGAGACCATCACTGTCGGCAAGAGTGTATCTCTCAAGGTAATTGACAGCCCAGGACATACGATGCACCACCTCTGCCTCTATGGGGAAAACGGATCACCCGCCCTCTTTTGTGGCGACACCCTGTTTAACGCCGGTGTGGGCAACTGCCACAATGGAGGAGACCCGGAGATCCTGTTTAAAACAATAACAGAAAAAATCTCAAAACTCCCCAACCACACCAGGCTCTATCCCGGCCATGACTATATGCAGCACAACCTTGGTTTTACCCTTGACCGGGAGCCAGGAAACAGGGCCGCTCAGCTTCTCCTTGACAGGCTCTCTGCCCAATCACCCCATTCACCAATAACGACGCTTGGAGAAGAAAAAGAGGTCAACACTTTTTTCAGGCTTGAGAGTGAGGAGATCATCGAAGGGCTCAAAGTACTGTTTGAGGATCTTGACCAACACTCTGAACCCCTTGAACTCTTTCTGAAACTTAGACTGTTAAGAGATAACTGGTAGTAAAAAAAATGGCAGGATTGATCAACCTCTCCTGCCTCGGTCTTGGCCCTGATAGTTTGTTGCCGCCTAACCCGCTTACCAGGCAGACACCGGCAAACCAGCCGGGTTATCAACAAGGGCGTCGAGAACAGGAAGGCAGCTCTCCACTGGTACTCCAAAAAGAGTCCTGACCTTATGCTTCACCAATCCATCAACAACAAGTCCGCCTCCGCTTTTTTGGGTTACTTTCGAGAGCTTGGTGTTCATGGGAGTGGTTTGATGGGGTGATTATTTAACGCAAACAAGCCCATTAACAGGAAGATTCAAGGAGACAGTTTATAGGAAGTGTCACTACCGATGACGGGTTGGGCAGGCTCAAGACCATGGCGACAAGGTGGGCAACCGCTTGAGGCTGAACCATCTCCTCTTTGGGGGGAGTGGCCACTCCAGCAGTCATATCCGTCGCAACATAGCCCGGACAGATGGCTGTCGTCCTGATCCCGGACTCCCACCCTGAATAGCGAACCGCATGGAGGAAGGCCTCTGCGGCATGTTTGCTCATTGCATAGCCCCCCATGGAGGCGCTTCTGACCCTCAGGCCGGAGAGTGAAACAATGCCAATCACTCTCCCACTACCTGCTTGTTTGAGGTAAGGCCAGGCGGCACGCACCAGACGCAGAGGCCCTTTGGTGTTCACCTCCCACATCTCATCCAGACCGCTCTCATCATCACTCTCAAGATCAAAACTGTTAATCAGGCCTGCATTACTGACCACAGCATCAATTCGACCATATCGGCTGACGGTTGCCTCAGCCCACTCTACTGAAGTGGTGGGTTCTTTTGCCTCCCACTGATGCACCAGAACCTCTTTACCCTCGAATTCTCCGTTCACTTTTTCGATCTGAGCCTGATCTCTCACTCCCAGGCTGAGACGATATCCCTCCTCTGCAAGACGGCCGGCAATCGCCCTCCCAATCCCTCGATTCGCCCCGGAGATCATAACAACCCGTCCTTCAGGTTTTAGCAGATAATCCCCAGTATTCACTCGCCAACCCTCACGATTTTTCCTGGATTCATCAGGTTTTGAGGGTCCAACGCCTGTTTGATGGTTTTCATCACCTCAGTCCCCTCTCCATGTTCTGCCTGCAGAAAATCAATTTTGCCATAACCCACCCCATGTTCCCCGGTACAGGTTCCCTCCATTTTGAGCGCCCGCATCACCATTCTCTGGTGCAGCTTTTCTGCCCGACCCACCTCATCGGGATCGTCCGGATCGGCCAACAGGACAAGATGAAAATTCCCATCACCCACATGACCCACAATCGGAGCAAGGAGAGCCGACTCCTCAATATCCCGTTTGGTCTCTGCAATACACTCGGCGAGTCGCGAAATAGGAACGCAGACATCGGTCGCCCAGATTGCGGCTCCCGGCTTGAGCGCCTTTGCGGCATAGGCGGCATCATGACGGGCACGCCAGAGTATAGAGCGCTCTTCACTGCTGCTTGCCCACTTAAAGCCACTCCCACCCTGTTCCTTGACTATCCCCTGAAACGACTCGATCTGCTCATCGACCGCCCGCTGGCTTCCGTGAAATTCCAGAAACAGGGTGGGCGCTACTTCATAATTCAGCCCTGAATATTGGTTTACCGCCTCCAGCTGCTTGTCATCCAGAAGTTCAATCCTGGCCACTGGAATCCCTGACTGGATGGTAACAATGGCCGTATTAACCGCCGACTCAAGAGAGGGGAAGGCACAGACCGCTGAGGAGATCACCTCGGGAACACCATATAACTTAAGCGTGATTTCGGTAATGATTCCGAGTGTACCTTCGGAACCGACAAAGAGGCGTGTCAGGTCATACCCTGCTGCCGATTTTCGTGCCCGGTGTGCAGTACGGATGACTCTTCCATCGGCCAGCACCACCACAAGCCCGAGTGTATTTTCCCTCATGGTGCCATAGCGGACCGCATTGGTCCCCGAAGCCCGGGTTGCCACCATTCCGCCAAAGGTGGCATCAGCACCGGGATCGACGGGAAAAAAGAGCCCCGTATCCCTCAGGTGTCGATCCAGTTGACGACGAGTCACCCCCGGCTCTACAACCACGTCGAGATCATCCTGGTGGACGGCAATGATCTGGTTCATTGCACTGAGATCAACACAGATCCCGCCTTCGAGTGCAGCGATGTGGCCCTCGAGTGAAGTACCGACTCCATAGGGGATGATCGGGGTATGGTGGTGTGCACAGATCTTGATGATCTCGATCACCTCCTCTGTCGACGCTGGCTTGATCACCGCATCAGGGGGGATCGAGGGGTGAGATGACTCATCTTTCCCATACTGTTGGCAGACCGATTCACTTTGGTTCAACCGCTGACCAAAGCGCAAGAGGAGCACCTGAATAGCCTCCTCGTATCCCCCTCTTTGTTCACAACCTCTGCTGATCATGATCCTCAACTCTTGCCCGTTACCATGGATGGACGTTACAACCCCACACCCCTCAGAACAACTTTTTTCTTGCCCCAGCCCATTAAGAGGTGATGACTGAAAATCATCGTCTGCCGACTCCTCATGGTCCAAATCGACTCCAATTGATGGTCGGGAGGGGGATTTGATCTGGTGAAGTGATAATTGTAGATGTTATTGTCTGCCCTATGTCAAACTTAACCACAGACTCCATACTCGAGCTCAGTCGTTTTGCCAATTTCCTTGCCGACGACGCTCGGGAAGTTTCACTGCGCTATTTTCGCCAGGAGTTTGAGATTGAGTCGAAGGAGGACCAGAGCCCTGTCACCTTTATCGACCGAAAGATTGAATCTCATCTGGCTGACCGCATCGCCGAGCTCTATCCGGAACATGGTTTTCTGGGTGAAGAATTTGGCCGCCACGGAGAGGATCGAGAGCAACTCTGGGTCGTCGACCCTATTGACGGTACCCGCAGTTTTATCTCCGGGAATCCCCTCTTTGGCACCCTGATAGCGCTTCTCAGTCAGGGCGAGCCTGTCATCGGGATTATCGATATACCCGCCCTTGATCAGCGTTGGGTGGGGGTAAAAGAGGGCGGCGCCACACTCAATGGTGCTCCCTGCAATACGCGTCAGACACTCCGCCCTGAGCAGGCATCACTCCATACCACTTCACCCGATATGTTCAACCCTGACCAGAAAAGACGCACTGGACCGCTTGTTGAGAGGTGTCGATTCAACCAGTTTGGTGGAGACTGCTTCAACTATGGCCAGGTCGCATCGGGATGGACAGACCTGGTGCTGGAAGCTGACCTTAAGCCATATGATTACTGCGCCCTGGTTCCTGTAATCCAGGGTGCCGGCGGGGTCATCAGTGACTGGGAAGGTGATCCCCTGTCACTTTCATCAACCGGTGAAGTTGTGGCATCAGCCACCCCTGCCCTTCATGATGCAGCACTTTCTCACCTCGCACTGTAGCATCAGACCGTTGATTACACTGCCGTATCACCGCATAAGATCAGCCCTGCTGCTCACTCCCCTGAGCCTGCTGCTCTCTGCCTGTCTTTTTTCAACTCAGCCTCTCTCACCTCCCGGCCCATCAGAGCGTGATGGCGGGTTTGTCGGCCAATGGTATGTTGAAGGTGAAGAGGATGACATTTTGATCATGGAGCGCGGAAGCGAAGGGTTGATTGCGCTGATTGAAAATGGGCCAGAGACCCGGATCCACCTCACTTCATCTCATGGGAATCTCTATGCCAATATGATTGAGAATCCTGCTGACCATTGGCTGATTTTAAAAGTGACCCAACCCGGAGAGGAGAAGTTGTGTTTTGCAAATGCTTCCGGGGAGCTGATTGAAGCGGCCATCAGCACGGGAGCGCTTGCCGGCGCGATAACTGAAGAGGGGTTTAGCCTCTTCAAGTGGAACACCCCTGTTATCAGTGATGCCCCCCAACGCCTCCTTGCCTTTTTAGACAACACCCCGGAACTCTTCACCAAAGAGGAGATCTGTTACCTCAAAAAAGGGGAGTGATCAACAGACCCATGGAGCCACTTTGTGGCGTGAAAAAAGCTGTGTATTAGTATTTACTTATTAAGTAATTACTTATATACTCTTTTGAGCATAATTATGAGGAGATGATTAGGCTTATCGATCTCTCTACCTCCACCTTGGGGCCGGATAACAACTCCCTCGGCAGTTAATGGGGTCTCAGGCGCAGCGCAATCAGGCAACACTACCCCGGTCTCTTTATTACTTTTAGCCATGATTTAAGTGTCGACGGAAAACGTGGCAAATAGGCCTCAGCCAGCAACAAGCAACAACGATGAAATAATGATTGACATCGATAATGTCACAAAGCCTCGCTCTAAGGGAAGATAACTACTAGAATCAGTTGCAGGAGGAGCAAAAGAGATGGAAATTGGCATTGTTGTTATTTTGATCCTTGTGGTCATCATCGCATGGGGGGTTATCACCTATAACCGCTTCATAAAGAACAAGAACCGGGTGATGGAGTCATGGAGCGGGATCGATGTTCAGCTCAAGCGACGTCACAACCTCATCCCAAACCTGGTTGAGACGGTAAAAGGATACACTCAACATGAAAAAGAGACGCTTGCTGAACTGACCGAACTTCGTGGAGCCAACAGAACTACAGAATCAATTGCTGAACTGGGGAGAGCCGAGAGCCAAATCTCTCAGGCGCTGGGGAGACTCATCGCTGTCGCTGAAGACTATCCGGATCTGAAAGCCAATGAGAATTTCCTTGATCTCCAGGAAAAACTCCATGGTGTAGAGGAAGAGATCCAGCTGGCGCGACGCTACTACAATGGGACAGTACGCAACTGGAATATCCTGGTTGAATCCTTCCCAAGCAACCTGCTTGCCAACCTCTTTCACTTCTCTGCCGCCGATTATTTTGAGATCCAGCTGGCAACCGAACGGGATGTTCCAGAAGTTAACTTCGAATGAACATTAGGGTGTCAAGACCGCTTTTCCTGATCACCCTGCTTCTCTCCCTCTGCCCACCCCTTGAAGCACGTGCTGTCGAAACCATCCTCTCGTTCCACAGTGATATCAAGGTTGAACCCAGCAGTGACCTCATTGTCACAGAGACTATTCAGGTCAGGGCCGAAGGAAAAAAAATCAAAAGAGGGATCTACCGGGACTTTCCCACTCGATACCGAGATAACAAGGGTAATACCCGGGTCGTTGGATTCGACCTCCTCTCCGTTACCCGTGATGGGGGAGAGGAACCGTTTCATACCCAATCACAGAACAATGGGGTGCGCATTTACATTGGTGACAGTGACCATTACCTGTCCAGCGGGATCTATACCTACACCCTAAAATACAGGACCGACCGCCAGATCGGTTTCTTTGATGATTTTGATGAACTCTACTGGAATGTAACCGGAAATGGTTGGTCTTTCCCCATCGAGCAAGCTTCGGCCACTGTCAGGCTCCCGGAAACCGTTCCCTCTGAGTCACTCAACTTTTTTGGCTACACCGGCCCCGAGGGGAGCAGAGGGAGCGCCTATCGATCAGTGATCGGTGGAGATGGATCGCTCCGCTTTGAGACCACTTCATCCCTTGATGTAGGTGAAGGCTTTACCATTGCTGTTGCCTGGGAAAAAGGTCATATCACTGCACCGAGCAATACCACCCTACTGCTCTTTGTGTTGAGAGACCACTCGGAGATAGTGATTGGGATGACAGGACTTCTGATCCTGTTGATCTACTACCTGATCGTCTGGTCCAGAGTGGGCCGTGACCCCAGCGGAGGAACCGTCTTCCCCCGCTTCCACCCGCCCGAAGGGATCTCCCCGGCTGCAGCCCGCTATATCCATAAAATGGGTTTTGATAACCGGGTGTTTGCAACGGCACTGATAAACCTAGCCGTAAAAGGCCATATCACCATCCATCAGGAGGGCAAAAGAGCATACACACTCTTCAAAGCTGAAAATGAGGGCAAGCGAGCACCCTCAAAAGGAGAACAAGCGCTCTACAATAAATTACTGGGCACAAGAAAATCACTTGCTCTGGTAAACACCAATCACGAAAAGGTCTCGGCTGGGAAAAAAGCACTCAAGAGTGCCCTTAGAAGTGAATATCATCAGACCTATTTCCGCAAAAACACCCTCTATATGATTCCAGGCGTGGTCATCACCCTCACCTCTCTGCTGTTGGCCGCGGTGTTGTCGACAAATATTGAAGCCCTGTTTATTGTCCCCTTCATTATGATCGATGCCCTTATTTTTGGGGTGTTCACCTTCCTGATGTGGGACCAGGGGAGGCGCCTGTATGCCATCACGTTTGCTGTTATTGGAATTTCTTCAGTGGTTGCTGGTTCATTTATTGAGATCGCTCTGATCGGTGTCTTTGTCCTCTTCGGTGTTCTTGCTCTTACCAATGTCCTCTTCTTCTTCCTGCTCAGGGCCCCCTCAAGACTGGGAAGAGAGACAATGGATCAGTTGGAGGGGTTTGCCCTCTACCTTGAAACGGCTGAAGAGGACCGGCTCAATGTCGGTACACCCCCGGAGAAGACCCCAGACCTTTTCGAACGCTATCTTCCATTTGCCCTAGCCCTCGGGGTTGACCAGCAGTGGTCAGAAAAATTTTCATCCACCCTTTCACAAATAAGGGATCCCGAGGAAGGGCGTTATCAGCCACACTGGTACAACGGAGCCTATTGGGATTATGACAACCCGGCCCGCTTTACCTCATCGATGGCCAGTGGGCTCTCATCAGCCATTTCGGCTGCGAGTACTGCCCCTGGCTCCTCATCGGGAAGCTCAGGAGGTGGATTTTCTGGCGGTGGTGGGGGCGGTGGTGGCGGTGGTGGCTGGTGACTCAGAACTTCCAGGGGAAAAGTCGTTTAAGGAGCTCTCGCCCTTTTGCCTGATTAAAAACACGACACGATATTTGACCTACACTGGCTTGCTGGGCTAATACCCTTATATCTACCTCAATATCATCAAAAGGCGACCAGAAACCCTGATGCTCAAGATTTGCTGCAGTCTCCCTCAGCAACTCAATAGATCGCTCGCCCTCTTCTTCAGATACCCGCTTACACCTGCTGGCATGAAACACTGTTCCAATATCTTCGGCAAGTTCCTTGATTGAGGTTGACTTGGTGGTAACAGAGTATTCACCATAACGTTTCCCATAGAAACGTTCATCGATATGGGGTGCGCAGGAGGCGGAAATCAAGACCAGCCCGAATATCAGAGTTAACGGTTTAAACTTATGCATGCTTCTTTTGTTCCTGAACGATATCCATTAGAACAGACCTTACTCTCTAGATGGCCGCTTTGGCAATCCTTCTTACCTTAATAAATCTCAGTATAGCATTGAATCAATCGGTTACCGGTTTATCCAGATTAATCTGCTCATCACCCAACAGCTCTTCCAACACCTCTTCAGTATGCTCACCACAGCAGGGTGGGCCGTAACGGTAACCAATTGGCGTCTTGCTGAATTTAACCGGATTGCCGATAAGATCGACAGTACCCGATGACGACTGGCTATGGGGAAGAGTAATTTTCATCCCCCTCGCCTTGACCTGATCACTTTCAAAAACTTCTGCCAGGGTGTTGATCGGACCTCCCGGTACCCCATGACTCTCCATGGCGGACAGCAGTTCATCTCTTGAAAAGGAGGCAATTGCTGACTCCAGCAGACCGATCAACTCCACCCGATGGTCAAGCCGGCCACTGTTGGATGCATATCTCGGGTCTGCCGCCAACGCCGGTCTGTCGATGATATGACAAAACTGCCGGAATTGGTGGTCGTTGCCGACGGCTATAATCAGATGCCCATCACTGGCTTTAAAGACCTGATAGGGGACAATATTGGGGTGCTGGTTACCCCTTCTGACCGGTCTCTCACCCGAGACCAGGTAGTTGCTCCCTTCATTCATCAGCCAGGCGATCTGGGTATCCACCAGCCCGATATCGATATGTTGACCCTCACCGGTTCGGTCTCGGTGGTGAAGGGCAGCAAGAATCGCTGTTGCGGCATAGAGTCCGCAGACTATGTCAGCAACGGCTACAGCGACCTTCATGGGCTCACCCTCAGGCTCTCCGTTCAGGCTCATGATCCCACCATAGCCCTGAGCGATGAGATCATAACCCGGCAGATGGGCATTGGGGCCAGTCTGGCCAAAGCCGGAGATAGAACAGTAGATGAGTTCGGGCTGATTGGGTAGCAGACTCTCAGCATCCAACCCGTATTTTTTCAGCCCCCCTACCTTGAAGTTCTCAATCAGGACATCACAGTGACGTGCCATTTTGCGTACGGTCTCTGCCCCCTCAGGGGTCGAAATATCGACGGTAACCGATCGCTTGTTGCGATTGGCTGAGAGGTAGTAGGCACTCTCGCCAGTGGGCAGACCCTCATCACCCACAACATAAGGGGGCCCCCAGCTTCGGGTGTCATCACCTCTGCCAGAACGCTCAACCTTGATGACATCTGCACCATAATCACCAAGCAGCTGGGTACAGGCTGGCCCTGCCAGAATACGTGAAAGATCAAGGACACGAACCCCTTCAAGCATTCCAGGCAGAATACTCTCATCTCTTGTTGTCGCTCTCTCTTGCTTGTTCAATATTTTCTCTTAAGTCTGTTATTCCAGAGCAAGGTGATCCTGAGGGTTATCCAGACACCTGCCACCATAATCCTTTTAATCTGCTCCGCGGGCAAAATGTTGAACAACACCATCCACCAATCGCTCACACCTGTCGAGCTGATTAATCTGAATATATTCATTGGGCCGATGAGCCTGATCTATACTGCCCGGCCCACAAACTACTGCCGGGATGCCCTCATTTTGAAACAGCCCTGCCTCTGTCCCAAAACTTACCTTTCCACTTGATGACTCACCGGTCAGGCTCTGGAGTAGTTTTATCGCTTCACTCTCTCCATCGAGATTCAGTGCGGGATACTCCGATTTAATCTCCCAGTTGATTCCACTCTGCCGCGAGCCTTTTTTCATCTCAGGTTCCAGTGTTGATCTGCAGTAGGTGAAGAACTCATCTGCCAGCTCCAGCGTATTGACTGAGGGGAGGCCTCTCATCTCAAATTCAAAAGAGCAGTGCTCCGGAACAATATTGAGCGCTGTTCCTCCCTCAATCAACCCGGTCTGAATGGTGGTGAAGGGGGGTGTGCACTCATGATCAAAAGGGCCCTCCTCCTTAAACCTCATCCCCATTCTCTTAAGATAGGTGATCCCTTCAGCGGCCATCTCTATGGCATTGACCCCGCGGTGGGTCTGGCTTGAGTGACAGGGCTCACCTTTGAAGTGACAACGTGCCGCCATCCCCCCCTTGTGCCCTCTTATCACCCTGAGATCGGTGGGTTCCCCTACCAGGCACATCGCAGGCTTTATCTTGAAGGCGGAGAGGGCCTTCAATAACTCTCGAACGCCGATGCACCCTACTTCTTCATCATAGGAAAAGGCAAAATGTATCGGGTTTTCCGGGTTGCAGCGCTTTATTTTTGGGATCGATGCGAGACAGACGGCAATAAACCCCTTCATATCTGAAGTGCCCCGACCAAAAAGCTTTCCATCGGCCTCGACCAGGGCAAAGGGGTCGGTATTCCACTGCTGGCCATCGACCGGAACAACATCGGTATGGCCGGAGAGGACAACACCCGCACGATCAGAGGGCCCGATGGTGGCCCAGAGATTGGCCTTCTCTCTTGAAGCATCGAACGACAGTTCAGATGGAATCCCCTCTTCATCAAGAACCCCACGGACAAACTCGATCAGTTCAAGATTGGAATTCCTGCTCGTAGTATCAAAAGCAATCAGTCTCTCAAGCAGACTACGTATTTCCATCTCTCTCCCCACGATACAACAGAATTGACTCCCTCTGTTGCAGGCAATTCAGTTCGGATCACTGGTAGGCAAGGTTCCTCACTAATACGGTCTGTTGAAAGACCTCTCGAACAGCTCCATCAAAGGCAGTTAATCTTCCGTTTCCGGCAGCACTTGAAGGACTTGTCCAATTTGCGGTTAACTGATATTCGTTATTGGTTCTAAGAATAAGTTCCACATCAACAATCACCGGGTCATTGTTGGCATTAATGTTACCCGCTTGTCGACCTACAAATTGAAGGTCTTCAACACCGTCGGCAATCAACTGATTCTGATAAATGTTTGCACAGACTGTCATTAAAGCATCGGTGCAGGTCTGCTTGGTGGTTCTTAACTGTCCCCGGCCTGCGTTGACCACAAGCTGGTAATTAACCCTTATTCTGGTATTCGCATCTTGATCATAAATCAGTGTAATTTGGTCAGAACGCCCACACCCGG